>Ga0114967_10001115_pt1 | contig 22401 bp, 21 predicted proteins | sample M_130628_MF_Meta_FD_92639 | JGI IMG/M metagenome (GOLD analysis project Ga0114967, IMG submission 92639) | Freshwater microbial communities from Lake Montjoie, Canada to study carbon cycling - M_130628_MF_MetaG | ecosystem: Environmental > Aquatic > Freshwater > Lake | place: Lake Montjoie... | reverse complement strand
TTTGAGGATTTCTACGCGTTGCTGTTCACCAACACTGAGTTGCCAAATGCGTGCGCTTGGATCAACAGCTAACCCGTAACGATCACTGAGTTCTTGTACTCGCGTAGCAACTGCCTTTTGATCCATAAAAAGCGATGAATCGGACTCACCAAGGACAACGTTTTCGGCGACAGTAAATGTGGAGACCAAACGGAAGTGTTGGTGCACCATGCCGATGCCAGCGTTGAGCGCATCGCGAGGAGAGTTGAATTCAACTTTCTTGCCACCGATCTCGACCGTTCCCGCATCTTGTCGATACAGACCAGTGAGAATATTTGACAAAGTCGACTTACCTGCGCCATTCTCGCCAAGGAGGGCATGAACCTCGCCGGCCATGATTTCTAGATTGACGTGGTCATTAGCGACAACTCCTGGGAACTTTTTCACTATTCCCGTCATCTTGACGGCTATCTCAGATGTCATTTCGCTCCCCACGCACACCTTTAACAATAGATGAAAAAGGGGGCGGGCTATATAGCCCGCCCCCTTTCAACATCATGACTAACGTCGTGAATCAGCCTGCTGGAATTTCTCCTTCAACGCCTTCAACGAGGTAAGCCATTGACATGAGTTCGCCAAAGGTATGGCTGACTCCTGCGGCTAATACTTCGTTGCCTGCGTTGTCATTGATTGGACCAGTGAACTGCGAACCAGGAGCGGCTGCAAGTTCAGCCTTCTTGGCATCAATCAGCGCACGTGTTTCCTCAGATACCAGATCACCGTACGGTGCCAAGGTGACGAATCCGTCTGCCAAGTTGCCGTAGTAGTCACCTGAAGTCCAAGTGCCATCAAGTACTTGCTGGAGTCGTGGAATTTCGTAGACATCCCAGTTGTAAACGGTTGAGGTCAACCACACAGTTGGGTAGTTAACGCTCTGGTCAGTGTTGTATCCAGCCCATGCCACACCTTCAGCAGCTTGCGCAGCATCACCAGTGGCGGGTGAGTCAACACCCTTTTGACCAAGTACATCAACGCCTTCAGCGATGAGAGCTTCGGCAGCCTTACGCTCGGCGGCTGGGTCGAACCATGTGTTCAACCAAATGACCTTGACAGTGGCCTCGGGATTTGTAGCCCTGACACCCATCGTCCAAGCATTCACTCCGCGTACGACCTCAGGGATCGGGAACGAGGCGAGATAGCCGAGCTTGCCAGTCTTTGATGCAGCGCCTGCAGCCATACCAGCTAGGTAGTCAGTATCTTCAGCGGCACCGTAGAACTGTGCCATGTTGTCTGATTTCATGTAACCGGTAGCGAATTCAAAACAAACATCGGGGTGCGCTGCTGCGACCTCAACGAAAGCATCCTGGAATCCGAAAGAGGTACCAAAGATGACAGTGTTGCCGTCAGCGATGAGGTCCTCAACAGCCTGGGCTACATCTGGTCCTTCTGGAACGCTCTCTTTGAACGTTGTTTCGACGGCGTCACCGAAGTGCTCTTGCACTAACTGGCGACCTTCGTCGTGAGCTTGCGACCAGCCACCATCATTTGCGGGACCGACATACACCCAAGCGGCCTTCAATGGGCCTTCTTCGGGTGCGCAGTCAATGACTGGCAATTCAGTAACAGGTGCATCAGTCGTAGGCGCTTCAGTTCCTGGTGCTTCAGTTCCTGGTGCTTCAGTGCTTGACGAGCCACCGTCCGAACCACAAGCTGCAAGAGCAAGGCCTGCTATTAGCAAAACTGGGGCAAATTTGCCCTTAGTCATCCTTTTCATATTTTTCCTCCCTAGGGTCGGTTTAGGGTCAACCGACTTTTATACCTTAGTCGCCACACGACCAATGAATGAACAGCGCACACAAGACGTACACACTGCGTTTACAAAAAGCAAAGACGCCCAAATACGGGGTGTTCTGGGTCGCTAGGAGGACCAATTTGTACCAAAATCCGACCCAGAAGCACGGGTGAAGTGCTCACTTACGAATTGGCTTGTCCACCATCACACTTAATGACTTCGCCCACAGTGAACGCTCCTGCTCGTGAACTCAAAAAGATCGCCAGTCCTGCAATATCTTGTGGTGTCCCGACACGCTTGCGCGGGTTACCTCGACCCAATGCGTCCCAGTCAGTTCCTTCCACGTCACCACCCGTGCCGATACCAGTACTGAGCATGTACGTCGGGAATGGTCCAGGTGCAATGGCGTTCGCAATGATGTTGCGCTTCACCAACTTCGCTGCCATTTGTGTCGTCAATGTATGAAGAGCGGCCTTTGATGGACCGTACGAATGTGTGTCAAACATCGGAGTGCGAATGCCGTCAATTGAACCGATGTTGATGATTCGCGCAGGATCTTCCTTTGTCGCATTTGCTTCAAGAAGCGGCAACAATTTTTGAGTTAAGAAGAAAACACCTTTGACGTTTGTGTCGAATACTTTGTCCCAGCCAACTTCAGGGAACTCCTCGAGTGGAGCACCCCACGCCACGCCAGCGTTATTCACCAAAATATCCAGATGATCTTCGCGTTCAGACAGAGCCGCCACCAGTGACTCGATGCCACTCAACTCAGACAAGTTGGCAGGAATTGAAATACATTCGGCGCCATAGGTTTCCGACAAACGTGCAGCCGTAGCGTCGCACTGGTCTTTCTTGCGTGAACTGATATAAACCTTCACGCCATTCGTCAAGAATCCGGCGGCGATCATCTCCCCGATTCCGCGTGACCCACCAGTCACGAGAGCGACTTTACCTTGTACTGAAAACAGTTCTTCGATTTTCACAATGGCTCCTACCAAGTTGGTTATCAACACCATTGACATTAGTCATCGGCACTGCGCCACGGCGAGTAGCCGCATCACCAGAACGCCAATGGTCCCCAATCGTGGGTGTGAAACTTAGAGAACCCCATCCCACAACGCCATTTCATCGGCATTGAGATTGTGACCCAATGTTGATGTTGTATCGAACTGCATCGTCGGTCGATCATCCGTGTTATGCCGTGGCCAGGATGGAATACCGTCGTGCTGCGGATTACCAGTCTTCACAAATGCCACCCAGGCCTGATGCATCGCTTCAGCAACACTTTGCGGAGCATGGTCTCCACACATATACGTCGCTGCAGGATCATGCAGGTTGTTGAACACAAATACCAATTCAAGAGCGTGACATGCACCAAATGCTCCGTCGTACAACGGTGAAGCCCAATCAAAGCGATACGTCCACACATCAGGCGAATGCTTCAACTGTGCATCTGCCAAGCGTCGCGCTGGCACAATGAACATGCGATCAGTTTCTACCGCCGCAGTGATCTGAAAAGGTAGAGCGCTCGGTCGATGGGCGCGATACAACTCAAGAGCCGCCTGTCCTTTTTCGGCTGAACCAAAAGTTGCGGTTAGTTGTGCCGCGAGCATGTCTTCGTTAAACATCTCAGCCATCGCCACCACAAATACCAACGACTCTTGCATCGTGGCGCCAGTCAAGACTTTGATACCTGCCGCCGAACCAGCGGCGATGGCATCAATAGGTTTTTCGGGCAAAACTTGAGTTCCATATGTTGGCTGGAAGGGCATCATTGAAGTAGCCACTTCACCGAAAATTTCAGCCTCAGGTCCTCCCATCAACAACATCACTTCAAGTTGCACTTCAAATAATTTCTCATCGGTGACTTTTGCCAATGCAGCGCTGTCGCCAGGCTTGACATCAAGTCGGCGCAACACTTCACCCGCGATCACGGATGCCGTCTTTGCGCTAATGCCGTTATGCCCAGCACCACTCTGTGGAATCGCCTGAGTAAATAATCCCTTGGCTTGAGGTGCGGCCATCAAGGACGACACGCTCATGCCGCCAGCAGATTCACCACCGATCGTGACTCGTGATGGGTCGCCACCAAACGCAGCAATATTTTGTTGCACCCATTTCAGCGCAGCGATCTGATCGAGTATTCCTGCGTTACCAGATTCTGCGAATTCAGGGAAGTGATCAGGGAGATGCAAGAAGCCTTGTGCTCCCAGGCGATAGTTGATCGTCACGCACACGACGTCATTGCGGGCAAACGAGGCACCGTCATAGACAGCTTCAACTCCACTGCCACCATAAAACGCTCCACCATGAATCCACACGAACACCGGCAACGAAGCATTGACATCTGGCGACCAAACATTGAGGTTCAAGCAATCAGCCCCCGAATCAGGCAACGGCGAACCAAACGGTGCTGGTAGTGGTGCTTGACGCGAAATCAAACCGATCTGCGTTGCATCACGGACACCCGACCAAGATTCACGCGGCTGCGGCGCACGAAATCGGTTCGGGCCATCGATAGGAGCGGCGTACGGAACTCCTTTAAATATATGGAGTCCGTTTTCGATTGAACCCCGTAAAGCCCCCGTTGAAATATTCACTTGCGTGTTCATAACTCCCCATTCCCGTTGATCCCCAACAGCTTGGCATTTCCCCGAGTCATTATCTATCAAGGAATCCCAACAATGTTGCGAGGGTGTCGCCGTAACCTACTTCTATGACTGACATGCCCGCATCACCGGAGATTCAGTATGACGAGGTTGACGCAGGGGAAACCATTTGGCGTTTTGACCGGAATTTCATGACCTCACAATGGACGTGCATCTGGGGTCGCGGCTGTCTCGGTATCGGATCCGAACGAGACGCTGAAACTGGTCACGGCTGTTGCTCACTCGGGGCAGAACTTGATGGGCCTGACGAAGCAATGAATGTTGCTGCATTAGCCGCCACACTGTCACCAGAGATTTTTCAATTTCACGATGAAGCAACAATCAACGGAATTTTTCGCGATGAACAAAACAATGCAACACGAGTGATTGATGGTGCCTGCATTTTTCATAACCGTCACGGTTTTGCCGGCGGTGAAGGCTGCGCGCTGCATCTTGGTGCTCTCAGTTATAACGAATCGCCTGTTGATTGGAAACCTTCTGTATGTTGGCAATTACCGATCAAGGTTGATTGGGTGATGCGCGAAGATGATGTGGAAATCGCCACAGTGCGTGCTTGGAAGAAATCTGATTGGGGCGAGCACAGTGAGAACATGGCCTGGTGTTGCACCGAGGAACCCGAGGCCTACGTCGGAGAAAATCAAGTCGTCGAAAGTTTGTCACAAGAACTCACAGCGATCGTTGGTGACGCGGTGTATGTCGAACTACGCCGACGATTGACGCAGTCCTAACGTTCTAATTGGCTAACGATCCGCCATAAATCTGCCAGGCCAGCACCGACTTGGCCGCCAAACTAAGAACGAGATACACCTTTTCTCCATAGAGATAGTTGGACCACTTGCCGCGTCCGCGATATTGCAACCACTGATTCAATCCAAATGAGAAAAAGAAAATCTGTTCGGCCACGACAATGCCATACACGAAACCGGGAACAGTGTCGGCCCCAATGACGTTGAACCAAATCGCAATCCACGGAGTGATACCGACCAAAGCCCCACACCAGAACGGCAACATCGTGGTCTTTGATCGTCCAATTGGATTCAAAGCTTCTTGCAACCATCCGAATAAAATCATTCCAACATTCGCACCAATGACAGCGAAGATGGCCGTGATATCGGTGACACCGCTATATGAACCAATCAGAATCAGCATCAGCGTGGCGCTGAACGCATACTCCACCCAACGAAAGCGGTTGATGCCGCGAGCGAGATCGGTTTCATAGGTGGCACGTTTGATGGTGGCCGTTAACAGATGATCTATCGCTGCCAGAGCGAGGAAAACAGCAACGGCTGGCCCAATAGCTAAGTCGAATAAACTCTGTGGCATTTCCAAGCGCGTTCCCGGAGGCCCGACGGGAAAGTTGGAAGTAATGGTGATCGCGAAATTCCCCGCCATCAACAGAATCGCCAGTGCCTGCAGGCCGTGCAAGAACCCTAAAGCCACATTCCAACGCTGCAAGTTGACAAGTCGTTGAGGCATCTCTGAAGTGGTGGTAGTCATGTATGCACCCTAGAACAGACCGCTCTTCGGGACTAACTCAGCATCTTGGTGGGCGAGGGGGGACTTGAACCCCCACGATCTTACGATCACTAGCACCTGAAGCTAGCGCGTCTGCCATTTCGCCACTCGCCCGAGTAACAACCTTCAGGGTATCCCTGCACTCACCAACACCCCAACCCCCGATACCCTGAGCATTTCTGTGGGCTTACAATCTTTTGAGAATGGAATAGGGCGTATGGTTGAAGGCATGTTCAGTCGCGCATTCAAAAGCAGTGTCCGCCCCATTGAGATCGGTCGTCGACTCGTCAAAGAAATCGACAGCAAGCGCGCCGTCGATGTGAAGGGGCGGCGAGTTGTACCCAACGAATTCGTCATTAGCCTTTCACCCACAGACCAAGCCGCTTTGGCTGAGATTGAAGCTGCCCTGATCGCCGAACTAGTTGAAGCCGTCAAGGAATACTGCGCCGACGAGGGTTACCATCTACGCGGAACAGTTCTCGTCGCAATCAAAAGCGATGAAAATCTCACTTCTGGTCGAATTGACATTGATTCAGTCGTCCGCAAGACGCAAGCAGTCTCGGGCACTGCAGTATTGATTCTCGCCGATGATCGTCGAGTCAATGTGGGTACTGCGCCGGTCGTCATTGGACGTTCTAGTGACTGCGATATCCCCTTTGATGATTCCAATGTCAGTCGTCGTCACGCCGAGATCACTTTTCTTGCCGACGCCCACACAGTTACCGATCTCGCCTCGACCAACGGCACAAAAGTCAATGGGGTCACCATCACTGCACCGCGAGCACTGCGTCACGGCGACATCATCTCTGTGGGAAGTTACACCGTTCGCTACGAGGCGCAGTAGGCCTTCACCGCTGGCTCAACGACTATGACTGACCAACTGCTCAGCATCTTAAAAGTGGCTTTGTTGCTGGTGCTCTATTTATTCTTCGCTCGAGTGTTATGGGCCGTGTGGAATGAAGTTCGGTTACCAGCAATGAATCGCTCGTCTCGGCCCCCAGATGTGACCACTCCACCCCCTTCAGGTGCCACTCCAGGAGCGGTCAAGGTTGATCGCCCGTATCGTGTCACCCATATGAAAGTTGTGGCGCCAGCACACCTCAAAGGTTTTACCTTCACCGTCAATGAATCTGGCTACACCATTGGTCGCGGCGAGGACAATAACCTCATTATCGGTGATGACGAATTCGCCAGCACTCATCACGCCCGCGTGTTTCTGAATGATGGTCTGACAACGGTTGAAGACTTGTCATCAACCAATGGCACATTTGTCAACAATGAACGGATCACAGACCAGGTTCTTTTACGGATCGGCGACCGTTTGCAAATCGGCCGAGTCATCATTGAGGCCAGCAAATGATTTCGGCGACCTACGGAGCGACAACCCATGTGGGCCAAGTGCGCACTGGCAACGAAGATAGTTATATCGCCATTGACGGTTTGTATTTCGTCGCCGATGGTATGGGTGGACACCGCGCTGGAGAAGTTGCCAGCGATATCGCCGTTCGAACCCTTGCTGAGATCTATCTTTCGCAGTCATCCCCCCTCACGTCGCCAGGACTCGTAAGTGATGCCATCTCTACGGCTAACACCGCCATATATATGGAAGCCATGCACGATCCAAACAAAAATGGCATGGGAACCACCTTGACAGGCTTGGTCGTCACTAATCCTCTTGAAAATAAGATCGTTGTTGCCAATGTTGGTGACAGTCGAACTTATTTGTGGCGACACAACGAATTACTTCAAGTGACTAAAGATCACTCCCATGTGCAAACCCTTGTTGATCGTGGCGTTATCTCACGCGCTGAAGCACGTGTGCACTTCCAGCGCAATATCGTTCTGCGCGCTATGGGTATTGACTCATGGGTGCTGGCCGATGTTGAAGGAAAAATCGTTGAAGATGGTGATCGCTATATTCTGTGTAGCGATGGGCTCGTTGATGAAGCCGATGACGCCGAGATTGAGAATGAGATTCGGGCCTCAGTTTCTGCACAAGATTTGGCAGATCGTTTAGTTAATCTCGCCAATCGAAATGGTGGACGAGACAACATCACTGTTGTCGTGGTCGACTTTGAAGTCGTCGCTAACGAACCCATGACCGCACCCGAGAGCAATCAGCCAAGTGAGATCATTGTTGAGAGTACGCGCAACGTTGAGCCGCCCTCCCCGACTACTTCGCCTTCACCCTGGTTCAGAGTGGGCGCATACGCGATGTGGTTGGCCGCAGCAGCGATCACTGTCACGGTGATCATTTCCGCTATCACATCGGCTCAGTGAACGGCACCAGTCAACCCATCGGAGCGGCACGGCGCTCAACTGAATTTCAATTAGTTTTCATGGCCGCAATGATTACGGCCACCGCCTACACCTTGGCCTCACTCGGCAAGAACTCTGTGATACCACCGCGAATCCTTCCGTTCCTGGCTGTTCTTTTGTTGGTGCTGATGTCAGCCCATATTGGTGTGCGTTGGTTAGCGCAAGGTGCTGATTCAACTTTGCTACCAGTCGCCGTTCTACTGAACGGTCTCGGTTACGTGATGATTGCCCGCCTATCTGAACGCCTTGCAGGTCTGCAAACGACATGGACTTTTATTGGCGTGGCGGGCTTTATCGCTGTTCTTTTTATTGTCCAACGAGTCAATGATTTAGCACGCTACAAATGGACCTTCTTCTTTTTCGGTGCAGGTTTGTTATTACTTCCCATGGTGCCTGGGATCGGTTTTTCATCAGGTGGAGCGCGTATTTGGGTGAGTGTTGGACCCATTAACTTTCAACCTGGAGAATTTGCCAAGCTAGCTCTGGCATTATTTTTTGCTGGCTACCTATCGGAAAATCGCGAACTTATTTCGGCGGGCACATGGAAAGTTGGTCGACTCAATCTTCCAGAGCCGCGTCACTTGCTACCACTGCTCACTGCGTGGGGATTTTCGGTCGTTGTCATGGTTGGTCAGAAAGATCTCGGATCAAGTTTGTTGTTCTTCACCTTGTTCATCGTCATGGTCTGGGTTGCTACAGAAAAAACAAGTTTTCTCGTTATCGGTCTCGGACTTTTCGTGGCCGGTGCAACGGCGGCTTATTTCATGTTTGATCATGTGCAAACCCGTTTTGCTATTTGGCTTGATCCATGGAGTCGGTATGAAGCCAAAGGCTTTCAAATCGCCCAAGCGATGTATGCCCTTGGTAGCGGAGGCGTCAGCGGTACTGGCTTGGGTCTCGGTGACCCAACTCGCATCCCAGAAGCAAAGAACGATTTCATTTTCGCGGCGATTGGTGAAGAGATGGGGCTCTTCGGGGCAACGGCAATCCTCATCGCATTTTTATTGCTCATCGGTGCCGGTCTACGGACCGCAATGCGTACCCATCGCCCATTCGAAAAACTTCTTGCCGTTGGTCTCACGACAATTCTTGGGACGCAGGCTTTCATCATCATTGGTGGAGTCATTCGCGTCGTTCCCCTCACAGGCATCACATTGCCTTTCGTCAGTTACGGGGGCTCGAGTCTTGTTGCCAACTATATTTTGCTGGCACTACTCATCCGAGTAAGCGATAGTTCAGCAAGAGGCCTCGGTGAGGTTCCCAACACCGCCACCTCTGGGGAACGATTTGCCGTACGCAGAGCGATACAGAAGTCAAAACGCCATCCAAACGATCAGGATGATCAATCATGAACTCGCGCATCCGTCACCTTGCATTAGCAATGATCATTCTCTATGTGATTTTGTTCGTGCAACTTAATGTCATTCAGGTAGGACGCAAAAATACTCTTGACAGCGACACGCGCAATACTCGTCAAACCGTACGCGACTACAACGATCCTCGTGGAGATATCCGTACCAAGGACGGGGTCATCATCGCCACATCGATTCGCAACGAATCTGGAAGTGAATTTGAGTGGCAGAGGACATATCCAAAAGGTGATCTCTATTCATCAGTTACCGGATATTTCACTTTTGCTTATGGTGCCACTCAATTAGAAAAGACACAAAACGATATATTGGCTGGCCGAACTGTGGAACAACAGATCAAGGGAATCGGTTCGCTTTTCAATGGACAGAACACCACGGGTTCAGTGCAGACCACTCTTGACTCACGCATTCAGCAAGCGGCCAAGGATGCACTTGGCGAACGTGAGGGCAGTGTCGTTGTCATTGAACCTTCAACAGGAGCCATCAAAGCGATGTGGAGTTATCCAACCTATGATCCCAATCTCGTTGCCGTTCAAGATGATGAACTTGCGGGTGATGTTTTGAGATATCTTGACTCCATACCAGGCAAGCCTCTTTTAGCGAATGCTTATCAGGAGCGCTACATGCCGGGTTCAACCTTCAAGGTCATCACTGCGGCTGGCGCGCTTGATGCTGGACTGATTAATTCAGAATCATCGTGGCCTGACGAATCAGAATTTCTTCCGCCACAAACAAATGACCCCATTCAGAACTACGCCAACAAAGTCTGCGGCGGTGATTTGGCCGAAGTCTTCCGTCGTTCATGCAACACACCATTCGCCCGCACGGCTATCGCTCTCGGTCCGCAAAAAATGGTGGACATCACCAAGGGTTTCGGTATCGGTGAAGTTATCCCGTTTGATCTTCCCCGTGCGGTGAGAAGCCAATTCGGTGATGTTGATTATTTCAAAGAGAATTTGCCCCTGTTGGGAATCGGAGGATTCGGTCAAGGCAATACACAGATGGTGCCATTACACATGGCGATGGTCGCTGCCTCAATTGCCAACAAAGGCACGATGATGAAGCCTTATGTTGTCGCAGCAACTTATGACCACAACGGTTCGGTACTACGACGAACATCTCCCACGGTTTGGAAGACGCCGATGAGTTCTGCAACCTCAGCGTTATTGACCGAACTGATGATTGGAGTTGTCAACGAGGGTACGGCGAAATGTTGCATGTCCTTAGCCAACGGAATCCAGGCCGCTGCCAAGACCGGAACTGCGCAACTGAATGCGGCGGGAGAACCACAAAGTTCTCACGCTTGGATGATCGCCTTTGCCCCTGCACAGGCGCCGCGCTACGCCATCGTTGTCATGCTCAAAGGAACCACCGCCGAAATCAGTGCGGGAACAGGAGGAACCTTGGCTGGACCAATCGCCAAGAAGGTTCTTGATATTGCCCTCACGCGATGAGGAGATATTCCCTTTTCAGCCCCTCTGAACGGGGGCGACCGTATCTCAGCCGACGGACTCGGTAGCCTCTACAAGAGTTATGTCGGACAACAATTCAGTCATTATGAATGATCGCTATGAGATGCAACAACGCATCGGACGCGGTGGTATGGCCGATGTTTATCTGGCTCGTGACATCCTGCTAGATCGTCTTGTCGCCATCAAAGTTCTTTTCCCCGAGTTCGCCACCGATCCCGCATTTGTTGAAAGGTTTCGACGTGAAGCGCAATCCGCTGGAAACCTAAATCACCCCAACATCGTCAGCGTCTACGACTGGGGCCGCAGTAACAACACATATTTCATGGCTATGGAATATGTCCCGGGTCGCACACTGGCCGAAGCCCTCGCCGACGTGGGTCAAATCAGCGCCACGAAAGCCGCCGAAGTTGGTATTGAAGTGGCGGCCGCCTTGTCTTTCGCCCACCGCAATAATGTCGTCCACCGTGATATCAAGCCGGGCAATATTCTCATTGGTTCAAACGGGCAATTAAAAGTTGCCGACTTCGGTATCGCTCGCGCACTCGGAAGCGCTGCCGATAGCAACCTCACACAGGTAGGGGCAGTGATGGGAACTGCCGCTTACCTTTCACCCGAGCAGGCTCAGGGTGGTCAACCCGATCCGCGTAGTGATTTGTATTCACTTGGCATCGTTCTTTATGAAATGGTCGCTGGACACCCACCATTTTCCGGCGATAACCCGGTGTCTATTGCCTACAAGCAAGTTCATGACTCGCCCCAACCGCTCAACCAAATCGCCGGTGATATCCCCCGCGCCTTTGAAGCCATCGTTGCGCGTTTGTTAGCCAAGGATCCTGGCATGCGGTATCCCACTGCCGAAGCGGCGCGCGATGATTTACGCCGGTTCCGCGATGGGGTTCCAGTTCAGGCTCTAGCTGACGCCATCAATCGCCGCAACGGTGATCAGTCATCACCTGACAACGCCCCAACAACGGTGATACCCGCTGGACCCATTGTTGGAGGGCCAGATGATCAGGCCTATATCCCGACAAGCGCCACTCATGATGCTGGCGTAACTTCAGTTCTGCCGCGCACAACCATCAACCCCAACCCTGCTTATCCACCTGGATACACACCGAGTAGCGCAATCAACGACATCAACGATCTACAAAAACGACGCAGGTCGATTGTGTTCGCTGCAGTTTCCGCCACATTGTTTTTGATTGTGGCTACTGTCGTCACTTTCCTTGCTCTCTCGGGAGGCTCAAGTCAGGCCGTCACATTCATTCTCCCCGATGTGACCTCAATGTCACTTGATGAAGCTGTCACCACTCTCGAAGATTTGGGACTGACGGTCGTCCCAGAGGCCGAAGAGACAAACTCTGTTGATGACAACATCGTATGGAAGCAGATTCCAAATCCTGGCGAATCTGTGCGCGATGGTGACTCGATCACTGTTGTCTATAACCCTTCAAATACCCCGATTCCAGTGCCTAATCTGACTGGTTTAACTATTGATCAGGCGCGCACTGCGCTGTTTAATCTCGGACTCACCATCGGTATTGTCACACCACAAAATGATCCAACTGCACCAGAAAACACAATCATCTCGACAATGCCCAAGAGTGGCGAGCAAGTGCTTGGTGGAGCCACCATTGATCTCGTTATCAGTCAAGGTAGTGGAGTCATAAAAATTCCTGATGTTCAAGGGCAAACGACTCAAGCAGCACGTTCGGTGCTCGAAGGCGAACCTTTCAAATTTCTCGTCACTGTCGTTGAAGAAGCAAGTGCCACAGTTGATGTGGGTCGTATTACTCGCACTAGTCCATCAATCGGTGGCGAGACCACCAAAGGTTCAGCACTGACGATTTATGTGTCAACAGGTCAGGCCACAACTGCGGTGCCTTTAGTTTCAGGTCTCACCGAGGCGCAAGCAACAGCCAAACTTGTCTCAAGCGGATTTATCGTTGTGGTTGAATACATCGAAGTGCCCGTAGCAAGTGCCAACGATGGTCGAGTGATCGCCCAAGACCCGAGCGCCAATGTGCAATCTATTCCTGGAAGTCAAGTGTTGTTAAAAGTTGGTAAAGCCATTGCAGTAGCAACAACAACCACGCCTGTCACCATCGCACCAACAACAACTGCGCCGTAATCTTCAATCACACACAAGTTGCGAGAAAATTTCGCAGCATGTCTCGCCCCGAACTTGTGAGAATACTTTCTGGATGAAATTGCACGCCTTCAACGGGCAAAGTCTTATGACGAACCCCCATCACAATTCCATCGGATGTTTCGGCCGTGATCTCTAAACCATCTGGCATTGTGTCTCGCTCAATCACCAAAGAGTGGTAGCGCGTGGCAGTAACTGGGTTCGCCACACCTGCAAATACACCAACATTCTGATGGGTTACTTCGCTGGTCTTCCCATGCATCAATTGAGGCGCACCAATAATGTTTCCACCGAAGACATGACCAATCGCCTGATGTCCGAGACATACTCCGAACACTGGTGTTCCTCGTTCAGCAAAAGGTGTGATCACATCACAAATGATCCCGGCCTCCTCAGGGCGACCTGGTCCTGGCGACAATAAGACGCCGTCAACCGTGAGAGCCAAGGCCTGAGCAATCGTCAAATCATCATTGCGGTAGACGACTGGATCGGCACCAAGTTCTCCGAGATACTGCACCAAGTTGTAGACAAAACTGTCGTAACTGTCGATCACCAAAACCCGCTTCACCTCCTCAGCCTAAAACCCATTTTGATAAAACCGAGTTGGAACGTCGTCGTCAGTGAGGCAGTGGCTATCACCATTGCGTACACTTTCATCTCGTGGCACCTCCAAAGCGTAAATCAGGCGGACGTACGACTCCGAAGGGCACTCGGCCCAACGAAGGCGACTCAGGAGCACCAGCGCACAACGAGCATGGGGTTTCTGCCTCAACGCGATACACGCCGCCCGTCCCCAAATACGTCAAGCAAAGCCCGCAATGGGTCCCGATCTTGATGTTTGCCCTGCTCATTCTCGGAGCATTAATTATTTTGATGTATTACTTGGGGGCTGTTCCAGGTGGCCGCAGCAACCTCTATTTGGTCGCTGGGCTGGGCTTTATCCTTGGCGGGCTATACACCGCAACCAAATATCATTGACCCAGTATTGACCTTTATCCACACCATGTGGATAAAGCAGGGGATAGTCACAAGCGTGTAACTTCCCGTTCACTCAACGGGAGCCACGAAATCCATGTCTTCCATGCAGTGTCGAGGCGGAACAGGATCTTGTTCGGGGGCCATCGTCATACGTAATTCGACTCCACACAGGCTGCAGCGATAGCGCACATTGACCCGCCGCAGTTCGCCCTCAGGTGGCGGAGCTGGAAGTGGAGTCGTCATGCTGCGCAGCATCCCAACTCCAACACGCCACAAGAAAAAGAATAAAACAACCGCCCCGAAAATCCAGATCACACCTGCGAAATCCACGGCGAGCATTGGTTCTCTCAGCCCAAACGTTCCAGGATCGTGGCATTCGCCATGCCGCCACCCTCACACATGGTCTGCAGTCCGAAGCGACCGCCGGTGCGCTCAAGTTCATTCAACAATGTGGTCATCAAGCGCGCCCCCGAGCAACCGAGTGGGTGGCCTAAAGCGATGGCTCCACCATTGGGGTTCACAGTCTCCATATCGGGATGAAACTCTTTCTCCCAAGCCAAAACGACCGAAGCGAAAGCTTCATTGATTTCCGTCAAATCGATATCTTCCATCGTCATCTTTGCGCGCTCAAGAACTTTGCGGGTCGCTGGAATTGGAGCGGTCAACATGTACCGCGGATCATCACCAGCAAGGGCAAAATTGACAAAACGAGCACGCGGTGTCAAACCAAGCGCACGACACTTCTCTTCACTCATGATCAAAATCGCTGCCGCTCCATCGGTGATCTGCGAAGAGTTGCCAGCAGTCACGCGCCCACCTTCTTCAAGCGAACGGAACGCTGGCTTCAATTTGCCCAGACTTTCCATCGTCGTTTCACGTAAACCCTCATCCGTGGTCATCATGTTTCCCTCGGCGTCTTTGAGCGGAAGAATTTCTCGCTCAAAGCGACCCTCGGCTGTTGCACGAGCGGCACGGAACTGTGACTGCACACCAAAACGATCCATATCCTCGCGGCTGATGCCCCACTTGTCGGCGATCATTTCTGCGGAAATGCCCTGTGGCACCAACCCACCTTGTGGTTGATAGCGCGCACTGACGCGGGGTCCAAATGGCCAGCCGTATTTTCCATCAACCATTGATGCGCCCATCGGAACGCGTGTCATGACTTCGACTCCAGAGGCGACGACGACATCGTATGCGCCAGCCATAACACCTTGGGCAGCAAAGTGCGCAGCCTGTTGCGAAGATCCACACTGGCGATCAACCGTTGTTCCTGGAACACTCTCTGGCCACCCTGCTGCTAAGACAGCGTTGCGCGCAATATTCGTTGACTGTTCGCCGGCCTGCATCACGCAACCCATGACGACATCGTCAATAATGCCTGGGTCAATGCCAGTGCGCTCAATTAAGGCATTCATTGTTTCGGCGACCAAATCAACTGGGTGCCAGTCTTTCAATTTTCCATTTCGACGACCGAGAGGCGTACGAATCGCATCAACGATAACTGCATTGAACATAATGGCTCCTGACATCAAGGTAAGCCTTCAGTCTGCTGTGTTGGTCCGTCCAATAACGAATTTAGAGCAACTGAGAACAACTAAAAAACCTCAAGCGGCCACCAGATCTCGGGAACATCGGACGTTGCGAAAGCGACAATGCCAAAGCGATCACCAGGTATGGGTGCACGCTGATTCAGAGTCGCTAATTCTTGGGCTGCCTCATGGTTGATATCCAATTCATTCAAACTGAAAGCCACCAAAGGGGAATCAAGCGACGTCACCGAATCCATATGCCCGATCGTTCGCAACTCGTGCGCCAAGAGGGTCTGCAGTTCAACAACTTTGGCTTCTTCCTCGGGGGTGAAAGGTGTGATCACACTGACAATCGTCGCCCCACTGGCGGAGGACAACAACGAGAAGGCCCATCCCGTGTCGCACACCATCCATACGCTCGAAGCGTCGATTGGATCCAAAACACGATCCCCAAAAACCCGCTCCACATCAGCGGGAATCCCTGCGGCGATACCGCGTTGTTCAAAGTCATACAACAGTGCGGGATACAAACCCACCAGTCCCCCATCTCCGAGACGAAAAAGGATCGCTCTCTCATCGGCGGAGAGAGAATTTTCCTGAAAGACAACCGCCTGGGCCATCGCTTCACGCACACGCACAGCGTCGGGCTTAACGGTTGAGACTTCGGTGGCCGGAAGAATGGCGCCGATCAAGTTGAGTACAAACAAACCCATCGCCCCGGCCGTGATCAGAGGTTGGCGGACCATCGACGTGTTCGCCAATATGACACCCACGATCCACACCACAATCACCATCACAATGACAGCGCGCCACAACACCACATACGGGATCAAATAGCCGCGTACTTGCGCAACTCCAATGACCATCGCCACGAGCCCAGCCCACATAATCGGCACTGAACTTCCAAACCTTCGCCGAGGTGACTCAGCGGGGGAACGAAATACCCAAATAGTGCATAACAACAGGATGATCACGACACCAATGAGCCATACCAACGAACCGTTGCGGGCTTCGCCGACGATGCCCTCACTTGACGGACCTTGTAACCACGAAGCCTCGGGACTCATCTCAAAGGCAACCACCCGCAAGCCGCGGGGAAATCCGATCGTTGGAGTCTCTGATTGAGAGAAAAATCGCCATAGGTGAACAAAGTTGGCCGCCGAATCGCGGGGATGAAAAGCCAAAGGCAAAAACAATAATAAGGAACTCAAGATCGGGCGGGCAATGGCACGTTGATTACCCCCGGTCCACCAAAAAGTTGCCGATGCCGTGAGACCAATCAATCCAACTATCGGAAGGTAACCCACATGCACCTGGACAACGAGTCCTGCACTCATACACATCAACCACATTGATGCACGATCCCGTTCGGTCACTCCCCAAGCCGCAGTTACAAACAATACGAACAATGGAAGAGCTAAAAAGGGAGTCCACACATCAGCACTGGAAATGCCACCGACACTCATCCACGATGCCAAAAGTAAAGCTACGGCAGTGGCAGTGCCCCATAGTCCGCGCAAGCGAAAAGCCAACCATGCAATCAGTACCAAAAGTGCACACGAGTACGCCCCTGCCCCAATGAAGAGGCCCCATGATGCACCACCTGCGAGCCAATGAAATGGTACGAACATGTAAAACAGCAACGAGCCAAGATGACTCCACCCGTGCCAACTGTATTGACCCAACGACGGAAACGAACCGGTGGCAGCGTCAGTAACTTGCAGTCCAAAGACGGCGCGATCCTGGAGCAAAATTGCTCCACCCATCAAACCGTGTATCACCGAAACCACAACTGGGATAGACCCCAGCAAGGCAATAACCCACCAACGCGCCCAACGATTCACTTTTTGAACGGGGACACTTTTGTGAGCACGCGAATCATCGTACTCACCTCTGGTTCAGTCAAGCCAGCAGCGAATTCGCGCTGAATTGCCCGTCGATAGAGAATGTTTGAGTCCCGCCATACCAATCGACCCATGCGCGTTAAACGCACGATCACTGCCCGATTGTCGTCAACCGTCGGGGCTTCTTCACGCGTCACGTAACCACGTTCCACAAGAGAATCAATTCTTCGCGACAAACTGCTGGGAACCGCCGATAACAGTTCGCACAGTTCTTTCACGCGCAATTGACCTTTGTTATTCGCCAGAATCGCCAACATGTCAAACTGCGGCAATGCGAGATGAAACTCATCAAACATCTCGGCCTCAATACGACGCGAAACTACTTCGCCTGCCATCTGGAATGATTTCCATAATGCGATTCGCTCGGCATCAAGACGGGGCATTAGTTGATCACCCTTGCCATCATTCAGTCTCCCGTGATATCGGCACGCTCAAAGACTAACCAAATAATTTGCTCATGTCACGAGTTTGTTCAGGTTGCAACAAACGTCGCAACCAACTCCATGGCTTCGGCAAAGGTTGCGCGCTCGGAAAGTAATTTACGAAATGGCATCAGTTGTCGGGGACGACTGACACCCAAAGCTGCTTTCAACAAACCATCTTTTTCATAGAGTGCTACAAAAGATCTCTCTTCGGGCGAGCCGACAACAATGTGCGGAGTCTCATCACCGTCACATCGACCCAAGAATTGGATGCGCGCTGTGAATTGATCACTCCAGAAAAACGGGACTGCAGAATACGGTTTTGGTTCTTCACCGCGCCACACAGCCAACAAATTGCTGGCCGCCGCGGCTCCTTGCTCAGATGCTGTTGTCCAATGCTCAACACGCATCTCTTTGTCGTAGAGATTGTTATACCAACGACAGACGTCGCCAGCGGCGTACACACCCTCGAGACCGGCATTCAATGTTTCATCGCAGACAACTCCATCGCGCAATGTTAAAGGTGTTCCGTCAAGCCATTGTGTGGCAGGGCTAACACCAATTCCGACGACAACCACATCGGCAACAATCATCGGCCCATCTTGCACATGCACACCTCCGACATGACCAGGCTGACCTTGCGCTAAACCAGAGACCCGAACATTGAAGGCCATAGTGACACCGTTATCGCCATGCACCAACGCTGCCGCGTGACCCATTTCTGCTCCTAAACCACGCATCATCGGTGCGTCTGCGCCTTCAAGAACAACCACTTCGCAACCCCGAGCCCGAGCCGTGGCCGCTACTTCAAGCCCGATAAAACCGGCTCCAATAACGACAACTTTGATCCCAGGATTAAGTTCGGCACGTAACGCCAAAGAATCGTCAAGGGTCCGCACAACATGAATGCCTTCCCAGTCAGGCTCATCGGTCAGACGGCGGACAACAGATCCTGTAGCAATGATTAAACCGTCATAAGAGATCTCTTCGCCTGTGCTCAAGGTGAGAATACGTTTTTCGGTATCGAGGGACTTCGCTGGCGAGCCCAATTTCCACTCAACATTGAGTTTGTCTAAATCTTCTGCTTTACGTAACGAAATACGATCAGCTTCCCACTCACCCAATAAAACCTTTTTAGAGAGTGGTGGACGGTCATACGGTTGTCGCCTCTCCGCCCCAACAATCACAATCCGATCTTCATATTTCTCCAACCGCAAAGTTTCCGCGGCCCGCAAACCCGCCAGTGAAGACCCAACAATGACAACAGTTTTCATTCTCCGTAGTTTACGAAGTGAACATCACAATTTTCAGAGGATTTGATGTTCGGTGTGATTCAGTGGGTGGCTAAATGGTCCACTGGTGTGGACGAGTCAAAAAGTTCCAATAGCCACGCAGGCAACATCTCGATCTGTAAAACCATTTCATGATTCTTGGCCGTATCAACAAATTGTGTGCCTACGGGCATCGCTGCCACGGGTGAGTCTCCATAAAAGTCCTCAATCCAAAGAACTTGACGACCCTGCCTCAGGGCAGTGCCAACAAGATCATGAGCCGCCGCTGCCTTCCAGGAGACATAACGAGAATTTGTCCCGTCGTCGACTACCGATAATGAATCAATGCCGAGGTGAGACGCTATTTCATCATTGGCTCGATGTCGCCAAGTCGTGCACCAATGCACTTCTGCCACATCAGTGATTTTTCTGATCAGCCACCCCATATAGTCCGGGATGTGCACGACGTGACCATGTGAGAGGACGCGTTCGACCTCATAGTCGCGACTCTGCCCCGAGAGGGCACCTAAATCATTAATGACGCCATCGACGTCTAGCAATACAAGGGGTTTTTGGTTAGTTGTTTTTTCGCTCATACTTCTTAAACGATCAGCAGAAGCAAAAATGTGCAATTTTGCAGCAGAATGGTGGTGTGAGCATAGAGACAATAGAAATCACCGATTCAGAAGATCCCCGTTTGGCGGATTATGTAGGTCTCAGCGATCCCGAAATTCGTCGGCGCGCCGAAGATAACGACTTCTTTATTTCAGAAGGGGTGGAAGTGGTTCGGCGACTCGTCACTTCCGAGATGCGCCTGCGCTCAATTTTGCTTTCACCCAATCGGGTTGACATCATGATCCCCGCGCTTGCCAATGTCAATTGCCCGATTTACGTGGCCGAACGACGCGTCATCTCTGGTGTCGTCGGTTTTGATATGCATCGCGGAGTTGTCGGGTCGGCTTTTCGTCCGGATCCGCTTTCTCTTGATGAGATTTTGTCGCATCCCCCGTTGTATGGACCACGGCATCGTCTGGCCATTTTGCAAGGACTCAGCGATCACGAGAATCTCGGCGCCATTGCTCGCTCAGCGCGTGCTTTCCACATCGACGCCATCGTTATTGATCCAACATGTGCTGACCCGTATTATCGACGCACTGTTCGGGTTTCAATGGGTGAAATCCTCTTTATCCCCGTCGTTCGGATGGAGATCGAAACGGCTATGGCCGTGATCAGGCGCAAGAGTGGCACGGTTGTGGCGCTCACACCCAACCCTCAGACTCCCTCAATCCTTGAGTTTCAGGTCAGCAAACCTGGTCCCTTGGGATTGATTTTTGGTGCCGAAGGACCAGGATTGCCCGAAGAGACCCTGCTTACCGCCGATGTACGGCTGCACATTCCGATCGCCCACGACGTTGATTCCCTAAACGTCGGCCACGCCGCCGCAGTGGCGTTCGCGCTCACTGCTTCCCATTAACCTTTATTTAACCAAAAATTTACCAAAAATTTATCTGATGGAGTATGCTTCTCACAACAATCTGGTGTAGCGGATACATATATACTACGGTACATTGGACTTCTAGGGATATGATATATCTGACCAAAGGAGAGCTCTGATGACCAAATCAACAAAGGTACGGCTGAATAAGGAAATCATTACCAGTCGACTCGTAGACACCACCATTGAAATGATGTTGGTTGAATCGATCGCTACCGTTTCCGCACTACGCATCGCAGAACGCGCTGACGTTGACAAGATGACCATCCGCACCTACTACGGAAGTTATGAGGGTCTCCAAATTGCCGTGGCTCAAGCATTGGCGCTCGACTTTCTCCCCTACTTAAAGAAGGGAACCTTTGATCCGTCAATAAAAGAAGATCCACGCTGTCTTTTGTTCGGTAAATTGGCCCTCCATTTAATCACTTCGTATGAAGATGCCTTTGAGAGCATCATCCCGGGCGATCTGCCAGTGATAAAAATAATGGAAGAAGAACTACAGAAGCGCTACAACTTCAAACCAGAAGTTTCTAAGATCGTCGCAAAGCGTTCGGTCCTTAATTATCTTGCACTTCTTGTTGAACCCACTTTTTTGGCCTTGACCAAAAAACAGGCGAAGGTCTGGGCGACAATCCAACATGAGACCTATCTCGCTCTCGCGCAAAATCAACAAAAACTCGCCTGAGGATTTTCGCACAAAGATACCCTTTGCAGGTAACGGCTAGTGGAGACGAGGGGAATCGAACCCCTGACATCTACCTTGCAAAGGTAGCGCTCTGCCAACTGAGCTACGTCCCCGTTACGGCTCTGAAGTTTAGCCGAGAACGGACGAAATACGCCCTTTCCAACGATCAACTGTCTACGACCTCGTCACTTCGCCCTACTGTGGACTCATGGCCCACACTTCCAACCCTGGCGGACGTCCTAACCGACTGAAATTCGGAACGTTTTTAGCCCCCCATCACCCTGTTGGTGAGAATCCCGTCCTGCAATTTCAAAGCGATCTCGACTTCGCAGCGCACCTTGATCGTTTGGGATTCGATGAATTTTGGTGCGGCGAGCACCATTCCAGCGGATGGGAAATGATCGCTTCTCCAGAAATGTTTTTAGCGGCAGCCGGTCAGCGCACCCACAACATCAAACTTGGCACTGGTGTCATTTCGTTGCCCTATCACCATCCATTCAATGTGGCGCAACGGATTGTGCAACTCGATCACATGACTAAAGGTCGCGCCATGTTCGGTACTGGCCCTGGCGCGCTACCGAGTGATGCCTGGACCTTGGGCATTGACCCTCTCCTTCAGCGTGATCGCCAGGATGAAGCCATGGGGGTTATTTTGCGTCTGCTCCGCGGAGAGGATCGTTTCTCTCACGAAAGCGAGTGGTTCACACTCAAAGATGCACAACTGCAACTTCTCCCTGTGCAAGATGAATTGCCGATTGTGACTGCATCAACTTTGTCCCCCTCAGGTATGCAATTAGCCGGCAAATACGGATGCGGGGTGCTCTCAATCGCTTCTCATAGCACTGCTGG
>Ga0114967_10001114_pt1 | contig 22402 bp, 15 predicted proteins | sample M_130628_MF_Meta_FD_92639 | JGI IMG/M metagenome (GOLD analysis project Ga0114967, IMG submission 92639) | Freshwater microbial communities from Lake Montjoie, Canada to study carbon cycling - M_130628_MF_MetaG | ecosystem: Environmental > Aquatic > Freshwater > Lake | place: Lake Montjoie... | reverse complement strand
GAGCGTTTAACAAAAGCAAACTTACGTTTTGTAGTTTCGGTAGCAAAACAGTATCATAATCAAGGTTTATCATTGGGTGATTTAATCAATGAAGGTAACTTGGGTTTGATTAAGGCAGCACAAAGATTTGATGAAACCCGTGGTTTTAAGTTTATCTCTTATGCCGTTTGGTGGATTCGTCAGTCAATTTTACAAGCTTTGGCCGAACAATCTCGTATCGTTCGATTGCCTTTAAATCGTGTCGGTTCATTAAATAAAATCTCAAAAACTTTTTCTGACTTAGAACAAAAATTTGAGAGAGAGCCCTCACCAGAAGAATTAGCTGAGGTATTAGAAATTTCCGCTGCGGAGGTTATTGATACATTAAAAATTTCCGGTCGCCATGTATCTGTTGATGCTCCTTTTGTGCAAGGAGAAGAAAATAGTTTATTGGATGTTCTTGAAAATGATAGTGAAGTTAAACCCGACCAAGGTTTAATTGACGATTCACTCCGTAGAGAAGTTATGAGAGCTTTGTCAACTTTAACGCAACGTGAAGCAGAGGTCATCACTTATTACTTCGGATTGAACGGAGAACAAGCTATGACACTCGAAGAAATTGGTGAGAAATTTAATTTGACTCGTGAACGTGTACGTCAGATTAAAGAGAAGGCTATTCGTCGTTTACGTCAGACTTCAAGAAGTAAAGCATTGAAAGCTTATTTAGGTTAAAATTGATATTTGAATTCTTGAATCTAATGAAAATTCAAGCATTTCAAAACAAAAAAATAATTCTCGAAAAGGTGCGTTTATCGTGCCTTTTTTTGTTTCTTTTATTAAATTCTATTTTGAAATGGCGATTTTACAAGCGATTCATAACATTGCAGAAATATTTTCAAAAAAAAATGTCAAAACGGCAATCCTTTGTCCAGGCTCTAGAAGTGCTGCTCTGACAATCTCTATAGTACGCCACCCTGATATTGAAACATTCAGCATTAGTGATGAACGATCTGCCGGATTTATAGGATTGGGTATGGCTCAAGTAACTGGTGAAACTGTTGCATTAGTTTGTACTTCTGGAACTGCTGCTTATAATTTTGCCCCTGCTATTGCAGAAGCTTTTTTTCAAGAAATTCCATTAATTATTCTTACGGCTGACAGACCAGCCGAATGGATTAATCAATATGATGGACAGACGATTTTTCAAAGAGAGATTTATGGAAAGCATGTAAAGAAAAGTTTTGAACTACCCTCAGAATATTCAAATGCTGATTCTGTTTGGCATATTGAAAGGATTGTAAGTGAAGCGATTAATCTTTCACAAGTTCATCCGAAAGGCCCTGTTCATATAAATATTCCGATTAGAGAACCCTTTTATCCAATAGCTGATGAAGAAATTACTTTTAAACAAAATGTCAGAATAATTACGAATGTTGAAATTGAGAAAAAACTATCAAATGAGTTTTGGAACAATTTTAAAGATATTTGGCAAAGCTGTGAAAATAAATTAATTGTGGTTGGACATCGCCAAAGCTCCAATTTGAATAAAACACTTGAAAAGTTTTCATGTGAAATATGCATTCCGGTAATTGCAGATATTATTTCAAATGTTAATAATACTGATTCGATTTTAGCAGATGTTTTTTTGTCTTCAAAAAATGATATATTTCATAATAAGTTAAAACCTGATTTGTTGATAACTTGCGGAAAATCAATTATTTCTAAAAATCTAAAAATATTTATTCGAAATAATAAACCAACGTATCATTTTCATATTCAAGAAAATCCAGAGTTAATTGACCCATTTCAAACATTGACTCACAAAGTTGAAGTTTCACCAGAGTATTTTTTTAAACAACTTTTTGAAGATTTAGACTTCTTAAGTTTTAAGGAAGGAGATGAAGAAGTAGATAGTCAGTATTTTGAAATTTGGAATGAAGCAAGTGTTAAAGCAAAACATAAACTTAATAGCTTTTTGAATAATTCCGAATATTGTGAGTTTAAAGTGATTAGAAATGTACTTGATAAACTGCCTGAGAATTCGATATTTCATATTGCAAACAGTATGGTCGTGAGATATTCAAATCTTATAGGCTTAGAAAAGGGCAAAAACATAGAAGTTTTCGCCAATCGAGGCACTAGTGGCATCGATGGTTCACTAAGTTCGGCTCTGGGTAATGCTTTAAAGACAGATAAAATCGTTACTTGTTTGATAGGAGATATGTCGTTTTTCTATGATAGAAATGCTTTTTGGAATACGTATATGCCTGATAATCTGCGAGTTATCTTAATTAACAATCATGGAGGTAATATTTTTAGAATTATTGATGGCTCAAATAAACAGCCAGAGCTTGGTGAATATTTTGAGACCAAACAAAATATCTCTGCTGAGTACTTGTGTAAAGAAAATGATTTAGAATATCATAAGGTTTTTGACGAAACAAGTTTGGATAATGCTTTAAACTTGCTTCATCAAAAAACTAGTAGACCAGTAATAATTGAAATTGAAGTTGATGGTTTACAAAATGTTCAGGTGTTTAATGACTATAAAAATTTATTTACAGACTTTAGTTAACATTTCAATTGATTTAGTTTCATTCAGCTTTCCTCCAATTGACCAATATTCACATGCCTTGGATATTTTTCCGAGGCTTTGCTGTGTTAAACCTAAATAGTAATTCAATAATTCGACTGATGGGTCAATTTTATCTGACTTCAAAAAGTTTTCATTAGCACTTAAAAAGTTTTTGTTTTTAAAGTAATAAATCCCAATGTTTCGGAATGCCCAAGCACTATTTTTGTTTTTTTCGAGAATCAAATCTAAAAGTTTTTTCCCTTCTTCAAGTTTACCTAAATTCAATAAGTAGTAGGCTTTATTATTTTGATATATTTCATTTTTATTAATTTCGATAGCTTTTTCAACAGTTTCGAGTGCTTTTAAGTAATCTTCCTGTTGTGCATATATTAAACTTAAATTGTTAATTGCAAAATCTTGTTTCGGATTTATAATGATGGCTTTCTCAAAGTTTTGTTTCGCCGCATCATAATTTTTATCAGAGTATTGAATATACCCTAAATTAGTATATCCCTTATCATTTTTAGGGTTTAATCTTAATGCAACTGCAAGATTAGAATTTGCTTCTGCAAAGTTATTTTTTTGTATATACACATTGCTAAGCGTGACAAAGTAAAACGAAGAATCTTTATACTGATTTGAAATTTGATTCAATAATTTTAATGATTCTTCTAACCTTTCAGTATTTGAGTAGGCTTCTGCTAAATTAAATTTTGCCATATAGAATTTATCATCAATTGATACTGCTTTTTCAAAATCTTGGATTCCACCTGGTAAGTTCTCCAATTCTATTTTTACTCTTCCTCGGTTATTATATGCATCAGCAAATGTTGGCGTTTTTTCGATTGCTTCAGAATAAAATTTTATAGCTTCATCAAAGTTTCCTTTCCTATAAGCTACATTCCCTTGAATAAAAAATAGTTCTGTATCTTTCTTTGCTCTATCACAGCCTAATATAATAATACAAATTGGTAAGTATATATAAATATATTTAAAAGTATTAAAAGTATTTTTCATTATTGATTTATAGTTTGTATGATTAAAAATAAGATATTGTTTTTTGAATCGAAATTACTTTCGTAACATTGCAAAACAAATAATTTATTATTCGAAAATGAAATTTATAAAAGAAATACCAAATAATTTTTGCAAAGCTTCACTTTTTGCATGGAACAATAAATTTATTTTAAAGTTTGAAGCTGGCATGTACGAACAGACATACAAAGTTAATGAATATGATGTATCGGGGGAAGATGAAATTGAAGAAATGCTAGGGGATACTTTTTTGGAGAAGGTAGTGTCAAGGTTTAAAGCAATGGCTGATGATTTTGAATTGATTTTAGATTCCGTAGATTAGTTTTATTCGTTATTCCAATAATAAAAAGCTCGCTAAACAACGAGCTTTTTTATTATTGGAATAACTATTTTATAAATAGCCATTTCTTGAAAAGAGTCTCTTGTTCTGGTGTTGAATTTTGTACTTTTTCAAGTTTAAACTTTATTGCTGTATTTGGTTTTAAGACCAAATTATAAATAAACTCTTGTCCAAAACGTTTTACTTTTACCGGTATTATATCACCGATTTTTTTATCAGAAATTGCTGTAGATATATTTGTATTTTTCATACCGTTAATTTCCAAAATTTCATCATTTACATTCAATCCACCATCGTAAGCTGAGGTGCCTTTTTGAATACTTGAAATTTTGCCGTTGTTAACTGTAATACCTAAAAATGGCGTATATAAATCCATTTCTTTATTTAAACGCATGCCGACATATTTGTAATACTCATCATAATCAATTGGTTCTGCTTTCCATACATACTTATCAAAAAAAGTATTCATATTTTTACCCGAAACTAATTCACATGCCTTTTGAAACTCTTCATCTTTAAAACCTCTTTTTTGTTTCTTATAATACTCGTTCCATAAGTAACGAAATACATCATCCAGTGATTTTTGACCTTTGGTTTCTCCCAATATATAAAGGTTTAATAAGGCACCTAAAACACCACCCTTGTCGTAATATGAAATTGTACTATTTTTTGAATTTTCATTTGGTCGGTAATATTTTATCCAAGCATCCCAACTTGCTTCTGCGACTGGTTGTATGGTATTTCCTATTTGGTTTTCGACCCCACTGATTGCAATTTGTTCCCTCTTAATGTAATCATCAGGAGTATATATACCCGCACGAAGTAAAATATTGTCTTCATAAAATGAAGTAATGCCTTCTGAAACCCAAAGCATGTGCGTGTAATTTTCGTTTTCATAATCGAATGGCCCGAGTGCTATTGGTCGAATACGCTTTACATTCCAAAGGTGAAAATATTCATGAGCAATTAAACTCATAGAATTCTTCATTGTCCCTGCATTCATATAGGCATTTGGAGTTGTTTGGCAAGTAGTTGAATTTAAGTGTTCAAGTCCACCACCGATGTTTGGTAACTGATGAATAATAAACGTATAATCCTCACAAGGATGTTCACCAACCACACTTGCTGCAGCCTCTGTCACTTTTTTAAAAGTCTCGAGCGTCAATTTTTCATCCGCTAAAAGAGGGGCGTTGCTGTAAAGTGCAATTGCATGGGGAATGCCTAAAGATTTAAAATTCAGAACTTTATGAGTGCCAATTTCGATGGGACTGTCAACTAATATATCGAAATCTGACGAAAAATAAGTAAAGTCTTTCTCTGAAACTCTTTTGAGTCCAGTCGAAATAGCATTCCAGTTTTTATAAGGTTTTATTGTAAGTACCGAAGGTGACATCTTCAATTCTGGTATATATAAAAACATACTTGCACCATTTAAATATCCATGAGAATCATCGAGGAAACTATTTCTAACGCTTAGTTCGTAAGAATAAACTTTATAGCTGATGATTATTTTAGAGTTTTTACCATAGACTCGCCAAGTGTTTTTACTTATTTTATCAAATTTCAAATCTTTTTTACCATCTGAGACTTTCACAGATTCTACGTTTTTAGCATATTCTCTGATAAGGTATGAACCAGGAGTCCAGACAGGCATTTTGAAATCTACAAAATCTTTTTTGTTTAAAGCATCAATTTTTTCAATTTCATTAAGTGTCATACTTACCTCAAAATAGTGAGTCCAAGGTTCGGACATTGATAATTCATAAGAGATATTTGTTTTTGGGATAGTGATTTCATCTTGAGTTTTTGCATTGCATAAATTAAACCCAATGAATAATAAAAAAAATGGAAGTTGCCTAAAAAGTGTTTTTTTCATTGAAAATTAAGGATTTGTTTATTGTTGAAACAGTAAAAACAATTTTTTTATAAAAATATCGTTTTTTGCATAAAAATACTTCATTTTTCTCGAAAATATAAAATTGGCATCCTGTTTGATTTAATATTTTTACCTAACTTGGTTTTTGTTTTACCATCCTTAATTCCATGAATAAATTTTTTGCTTTAAAGCGTATTTCTACTGGGCGACGCTTCGCAGTACTTGTTGGAACTTTCTTACAAGTTAGTTATTTTTCGCATTCGCAAAATACGATTGCATACACCGATCCCGAATCTCACTATAATAAAGGAATTGAACTTTTTCAGAAAAAAGTTTATACTGCATCGCGTGAAGAATTCAAACATTACATTCAACTTACTGAAAAAACGCTCAAAGAAAACGAGTTTAATCTGATCAATGCTGAATATTTTTCTGCATTATCGGGCTTGTACACAAAGGCGATTGATGCGGAAATAGAAATTGAACGTTTTGCTATCAATCATTCTGACTTTCCAAAGGCAAAAGTTATCTATAATGATTTGGGAAAATATTTTTATGACCAAGGAGATTATAAGAAGGCGATTGTTTATCTCGAAAAAGCAACTAACGATGCTAGAGATAGTCAACAATCACTCGAAATGAAGTTTAAATTAGCAATTTCTTATTATCAAACGAATGATTTTCAACGTTCATTACCATTATTTAATGAAGTCAAAGTTGTTTCTTCAGATTACCAATCACATGCATTTTATTATGCTGGCGTTATAAACTATAAAAATGAAAATTATGATGCTACACTGAGTGATTTAAAAAGAGTAGAAAATGTAAATCCATATCGTAATGAAATTCCTAATTGGATTGCCAATATTTTATATGTTCAAAAGAAAAATGATGAATTATTGGCTTATACTGAACCAATCATCGAAAAACCAAATGGAAAGAAGATTGATGACATTTGTTTATTAACGGCAGAGGTTTGCTATTTCAAAGATGATTTTGTGAAGGCGGCAAAGTATTACGATAAATACAGGAATTTTAAACGTGGTTCTGTGTCGAATCAACTTACTTTCCGTCATGCCTATAGCCTATACAAAACCAATGTATTTGATAAAGCCGTAGAAAATTTTAAGAAAATTGCTGCTCAAAACACAGGAATTGGCCAACAAGCAGCATATTATTTGGGTATATCTTCACTAAAAGTAAATGACTTGAATGCTGCCTTGGTTGCTTTTGAAAGAGCAAAATCAGCTGCTTTTGATAAAGTTATTAAAGAAGAAGCTCAATTTAATTACGCTAAAGTGGCCATTGATTTAGGTAAAAATCAAAAAGGAATCAGTGAATTACAGGATTATTTGAAAAAATATCCAAACGGAAAATATGAAGATGAAGTAAATGAGATTTTGAGCGATGTTTTATCTGACTCAAATAATTATTCTCAGGCCATATCATATATTGAAGGTTTAAATAAACGTACCAGCAAAATCAATTTGGCTTATCAACGCTTATGTTATAATCAAGGAGTTTTGGATTTTAATGCTGAACGTTATTCGCGTGCGATTCAGTATTTTGATAAATCATTATTGCAATCAATTGATGGTGAATTGAAAAACAATGCTTTATTTTGGAAAGCTGAAGCTGCATATGCCGTGAAATCTCCCGAGGCTGAGGCCTTATATAAAAATGTCCTTACAACTTCAAACGAAGTTCTAAAACAAAAAAGTCGTTATGGTTTAGCCTATTTAAACTATAATAATAAAGATTATATACAAGCGAGTAGTTACTTCAAAGAGTTCTTGAAAGGAAAGCGGGACGAAACCAATCGACTGAATTTTGAAGATGCTTTAGTTAGGATAGGCGATTGCTACTTGGCAACAAAAAATTATAATGATGCAATTACTTACTACGACCAATCAATAAAAGAAAACAAAACTGAAAAGGATTATGCCATTTATCAAAAAGCACTTACACTAACATTTTTGGGCAAAAATCAAGAAGCTCAACAACTTTTTGATAGACTTTCGATACAATATCCAAATTCTCGTTTAGTTGATGATGCTCTTTATCAAAATGGTGCTTTAGAACTCGATAAAGGAAATTACCAAAATGCTATTATTATTTTAAGTAAAATGGTTCGTGACCGTCCAAAAAGTGCTTTAATGCCAAAAGCATTGGCAAAAAGAGCTTTGGCATATTCAAATATGAAAAATTTTGAAGCAGCAATTATTGATTATAAAATTATTTTGCAACGTTATGGAAATTCTGATGAAGCTGATAATGCGTTATTAGGTTTGCAAGAAAGTTTAAATTCGGTTGGTCGTCCAGAAGACTTTTCGGCTGTTGTTGATGAGTATAAAAAAGTAAATCCAGCGAATGGTTCTGTTGAGAATTTGGAATATGAGTCGGCCAAAAATCTTTATTTAAATGAAAAATACGATAAAGCAATAATAGCTCTTCAAAAATATATTAATAACTATCCAAATAGCATCAATAGTTTTGAAGCAAAATATTATATCGCTGATTCTTATTATAATTCAAACGATAAACCAAATGCTTTGAAATTTTATAGCCAGGTAGTTTCAGAAAACCGCACGACATTCGTGACAAAATCTGCCTTGAGAGCAGCGACCATTGAAGTATCAAACAAGAATTATCGAAATGCCATTACAAATTTCAGGACTGTTTTGTTTACAACACAAAATAAGCGAGATATTGTTGCTGCTTGGCAAGGTTTATCGGAAACTTATTTTATGAGCGGCAATCAGGACTCTGTAATTGTTTTTTGTCGTGAAATTATCAATAATGGCGGAAGTATCGTAATGGGAGCGACCAATAAAGCTCAACTCCAACTTGGCAAAGCATATATGCAAAAAACTGATTATCAAAAAGCAGAAGAGGAGTTTAAGAAAACAATAGCAATGGCCAAAGATAATAATGGAGCAGAGGCTAAATACTTAATTGGAGAAATGCAATATAAGTCGAGAAAACACAAAGAATCAATAAAAATTTTACAAGAGTTAGCCCAAGATTTCTCGGAGTTTGTGTTTTGGTACGAAAAAAGTTTCTTGCTTATAACTGATAATTATATTGGTATGAACGATTATTACATGGCAAAAGCTACACTTAAATCTATTATTGAAAACTCTGAAATTCCCGAAACAATTGATGCAGCCAAGAAGAAACTAAAAGATATTGAAAATAAAGAATAGTTCTTTAATAGAATTTTTCATTGGCTCTCATTATCAATAGTTTAAATGGCTAAACTTAAAAATACTTAAAATCATGAATCTTTTTAAAATTAATAATTTGTCACCGCTTAATAATAGAAGAGTTTTTAAAATTATGTCAATATCTGGCATAATTTTAATCAAAAGTACAGGTGTTTTTGCACAATTAGATGATGACATCGTAATCACAAAAGACCGTAAAGTTGAACTTCCACCTGCTAATCGTGTCTTTGAAAAAATTCCACCAGTTAAAACCAATCCAGAAGACCGACAAATGAAATATTCATTCTTTGATCGTAAGTTAAAAGGTATTGAAGAGGTTAAATTTAATCCAACTGTAGTTTCTCCAGATGGAGGAAAAAAGAAAGAGGAGGAATGGCAATTTAAAAATTATTTAAGTCTTGGAGTTGGAAATTTTGGGAGATTTTTTGGTGAACTGTATGTCAATTCTTCCCAAGACAGTAAATTGATTTTTGGTGTTCATGCCATGCACAACTCTACAATTAGAGGGCCAATTGATGATAAAAATTCAGCGAATATGTACGATGAGGCTGAATTAACAGGTAAATATTTGGCCGAAAAATTTAAAGTAAATGGTGGACTTTCATACAATCATGACCAATACTATTTTTATGGTTATAAGCGTCCTCGAGTTGAGTTCGATAGACAAGAAATTCGCCAAATTCTGAATACTTTAAATTTTAATGTAGGATTTGAAAATATAGCACCTAATTCGAGAGTTGATTATGCTTTAAAAACAAATATTCGCTCATTGAAAGATAATTATTCTGCTCAAGAAACAGATTGGACAACAACTTTTAATGCTTATTTTCCAATCATCGAAAATAAATTTATTGCCGTGCTTGATGCAGATGCAAACATGGCACAAAGAAGTGATGCTGAAGTTGATAAAAGAAATTTGTTTAGAGTTGAACCATCTTTTAAGGTAAACCTCAATCGTTTTGGGGCAAGTATTGGCTACAAAGCAGTTAATGAATTTGATGAAGTAAAGATAATTAATCGTACAAAAGGATTCCCAACATTTGAACTCACTTATAAATTTCCAAGTTTGATTTATGTTTTTGCTGGATATGATGGCGATATTGTTCGTAATACACTTGGTAGTTTTTTAACGGAAAACCCATATCTAAAACCTCAGACTAAGTTATTGAATACGGAAAAATTAAAAGAATTTTATGCTGGAGGTAAAGGAGACATTGTTTCTGGGCTAAGTTTCAATTTTAAAGGCTCAATGGGATATTATAAAAATTTGTACTATTTCAATAACTTTGCCCCGAAAGCCAACGAAGTTTTGGCCGATACAGCTAAATTTGCTGTTTTATACGATAGTTTAAAAACACAGTATCTAAACGTCAATGTACAATTAAATTACCAACCTGTACAAATTTGGCGTACATATCTTCGTACCGAATTTAATCATTATCAAAAAAGAACCTTCGAAAAACCTTTCCATCGTCCGCTACTAACTGTTAGGTGGGGAAGCACTCTAATTGTATCAGATAGATTAATTGCAAATTTCGATTTAGCTTATATCGGAAAAACCTTTGCCAAAAATCCGATAACAAATATAGTTGTAGCAAACAAAAGCATTTTTGATATGAATGCTGAATTTGATTACTTGTTTGGGAAACAATTTGCAGCTTTTGTGAAGTTAAATAATATTTTAGGTTATAAAAACGAACGTTATCTCTATTATCCGCAACAAGGTTTGAATTTTCTTGTAGGAATCAATTTTTCGTTTTAACTTAGCACTACAAATTACTCCAAATTTACAATTTCTCTCATGAGACCAGTTGCTGATTATATCCGTACCTTACTTTACGAACACGATTACGTGACCGTACCAAATTTTGGGGCTTTTATTGCAAATTATTTGCCCTCAAGTTTCAACGAAATTAGTGGCTCATTAATGCCACCACAAAAAAGAATCGCTTTCAATGAGATTTTAAAACAGGATGATGGTTTATTGGCTACACATATTGCTCGTCGTGAGAGTGTAACAATTGATGAAGCAAAACGAAAAATACAATCTTTCGTGACCGACATCAAAGATTCACTGGCCACTGAAAAAACATTTAGTTTTGATAAAGTTGGGAGTTTTGTGTTGAATGAAGAAAATAGTTTAGTTTTCGAGCCAGATAGAAAGAATAATTTTTATAGTGAAAGTTTTGGTTTTGATAGTTTATTTCCTCGTCAGATTGCTAAGGAGAAATATACATACAGTCAAAATTTTGAAGATGATGCAGATGAACTTTTAGTTCACAAATCATCTTACTCGAGCACAAATGCAAGAAAATCTGCTGGCTGGACTTATGCACTTTATTCTATCCCGATTTTTCTTTTATCGACAGGTTTATTTGTTGTTCTTTTCTTAGGTCCTAAAAGTAGTTCTGATGCTGCAAAAAGTAGTTTTAATCCTTTAGACTATTTTCCTGAAAATGAAGAAATAGTTCAAAAAGTTGAAAATCAAACTTCATATTCAGAAACTGAAATCATCAAACCAAATTTTGATGAAAATCCATTAATTACAACAGAGTTTGAATCTGAACCTGTAAAACCACTTGCAGAAGTTGAGGAAGCCACGAAATTAATTGAAACTAAACCAGAAATAACAAAATCTCCTTTGGAACCCAATGTTGAGGACGTAGTTTCAACAATAAAAAATAACAACAATCGTTATTTGGTTGTTTCAGGTGTTTTTAAAAGTTTAGAAAACGTAGAAAAATTGCAATCTATTCTTAAAAAGAATGGATTTTTTCCGAGTATTATAAAATCAGGTGAATTATCAAAAGTTGTTGCTGCCGAAGCAAGTTCTTATGCCGAAGCTTCTCAACTTGCGGAAAAGCACATGAAATTAATCGGTGAACGACCTGCAATTATTAAATCTAACTAATCTATTCGTTTAATATCAAAAACCTGTAAGCATCACTTACAGGTTTTTTTTTGATTATGATTTAAAGTATAATTTATCAATCTTCATTAGATTTATTCGACATTTAAAATAAATTAATATGCAATCAGCATCGCTCAACAACGAAAATAAGCAAAATCAAACAACTGCTTTTTTATTTAGTATAGTAATCTACGCTCTATTTTTAGGTTTATTGTTCTTTTTAGAATTAATATACACACCACCCGAAGAAATCGATGGAGTTGAACTTAACTATGGTATAGATTTAGTAGGAATCGGGGATATTCAAACAACCAATAAAGCTAATATCTCTCCAAATAATTATGATGTTAAACCATCAGAAAAAAATGAGACAGAAGCAAAACCATTAAAAACTAAACCAATAGTTACTTCTCCACCTGTTGAGAAAGTTGAAAAGGTGAAGGCTAAGGAAACTCCTGCTAAACCTGTGATTACGGCTGATGATGAAAAAAGTCCAATCACTGAGAAGGAAAATAATAAAACAGTAAAAAATGTAGAAACTAAACCAGCAGTTAATCCAACACCAGTAGAAATAAAAACTAAACCTGCTCCAGCTAAAGTAGAGCCACCAAAACCTGAACCAGTAAAACGTTCGGTTGAAGAAGGCTCGATAATGAAGAAAGGTGGTACTGGCTCAGGCAGTGGAGCCAAATCTAATAGTTCATCAAACGGAACAATCGGAACTAGTGATGGAGTTGGTGGAAATAATAACGGTGATGGAAAGAAAGGTGAGGTTGGTGATAAAGGAGACTCTCGAGGAACTCCAGATGGAAAAAGTGTGATGGGCAAACCAGGTAAAGGTAATGGCTCGGGTGCTGCAATAGGTGGACTTAATGGATGGAATAAAAGAAAGCTGTCCTTACCAAATGATGGCTCTTCTGAAATTGGAAAAATTGTTTTTAAAGTTATTGTTGATGATTCAGGTGATGTAATTGGTATTAGCGTTTTGTCATCAACTGTTAGCCCCTCGGTGCAGAATTTTTACAAAAATTATATTCAACAAAAATTAAGTTCAGTTCTTTCTCCGGAAGGGACGCCACCACCAAGAGCCACTGGTACAATTACAATTAATATCCAGTCAGGAAATTAAGAAATAAGACAATATTAATCGAAAAATTGAAATGATACAACTTATGGATTTTAGTATTTTATCGCCAAAGTGAATCGTCTATTGTCTCGAATCGCTTCTGCGTACCTTCTTATATCTTCTGATTTAGTTCTTAATTAGCCTTATAAAATTAAAATAAAAGGGCATCTTTAATGGTGTCCTTTTATATTTGTCGCTTATTCAATTAAATTCATTTTCTGTTTTGCCACTATCTTCTTAGCTTTGTAATAAAGTATTTTATCTCAAATGACGTATCAAGAAACAATAGATTATTTGTATTCTCTACTACCAGTTTTTCACCGAGATGGTGAAAAAGCATTTAAGGGTGATTTGACTAACGTTTTAAAAATTACTGAATATCTAGGAAATCCTCATTTAAAGTTTAAAACTATCCATGTGGCAGGTACCAATGGAAAAGGTAGCACCTCACACTTTTTATCGGCAATTTTTCAAAGTGCTGGTTATAAAACAGGACTTTACACTTCTCCACATCTAAAGGATTACACTGAAAGATTCAGAATAAATGGTATATCTATCGAAAAGGCGAATATAGTTGCATTCATTCAAAAACATAAAAACTTTTTTGAGGAACTAAAACCTTCTTTTTTTGAATTGAGTGTTGGAATTGCATTCGATTTTTTTTCAAATGAAAAAGTAGATATAGCAATTATAGAGGTTGGCTTAGGTGGTCGTCTTGATTCGACAAATATTATTACACCAGAACTAAGTGTCATTACTAATATTGGATTTGACCATGTGAATATTTTAGGCGATACATTAACAAAGATTGCACGCGAAAAAGCAGGTATAATTAAATCAATAGTGCCTGTAGTAATCTCTGAATTTAATGAAGAAACGAAGCCAGTTTTTTTAGAAAAAGCTCTTTCAACTGAGTCTGATATTTATTTTGCTAGCGAGAATTTCATGGTTATCGAAAAAGAATGTCAATCAACTAAGTTAGTGGTTGATGTATTTGTTGTTGATATTGATAAGGAAACTTTATTGTTCGGCAATTTGTCATCGCAATTGATTGGTAGGTATCAGCTAAAAAATATTGCAGGAGTAATTCAAAGTGTTCAAGTTCTAAATAAAATTGGATTTAAAATTTCGAATGAAGCAATTCAAAGCGGAATTACAAATGTTGTAGATTTGACTGGTTTGAAAGGAAGATGGCAAATATTATCGGAATCTCCACTTACAATTTGTGATACTGGCCACAACGAACATGGATTAAAAAGTGTTTTGTCTCAAATTGGGAAAATAGACGTAAAGAATAAATACTTTATTTTGGGTTTTGTGAAAGATAAAAATGTGGATGAAATTCTTAATTTATTTCCAAAAGATGGGATTTACTACTTTTGTCAACCAGAAAACCCTCGTTTCATGCCCGTTGAGAATTTGATGAAAATTGCTGAGTCGTATGGAATATCGGGACATTCAATTCTCAACGTGAATGAAGCATTAAAATATGTCACTAATTTAGCCAAAAAGGATGATTTTATTTATGTTGGAGGAAGCACTTATGTAGTTGCAGAATTAGATAATATTTAGATTTATATGTATATTCTTATATATAGTATATTTATATTAGTAATATTATTAACAATATAAATATTAAAAGTATTATAATTAATTTTATGTTACTGTTTTATAATCAATAATATCTAAAAAAGTAGGAGAGTGGCAAGAAGAAAATTACCAAGATTTCAACACAATGCGGAATCAGAAAATGTTGTCGAAAGGGGCAAAGAAATTTATACGACCATCAAAGGGAAATGGAAAGAAAATTATTTTAAAAACTCAAATCCAATTGTACTCGAATTGGCTTGTGGTAAAGGTGAATATACAACTGGTTTAGCAAGAGAATTCCCGGATAAAAATTTTATTGGTATAGATATAAAAGGTGATCGAATTGCTCGAGGAAGTAAGCGTGCAAATGATTGGGAACTTACAAATATTGCGTTTTTGAGAACATCAATGGTTTTTTTAGAAGAGTTTTTTGAAGATAATGAAGTTGATGAAATGTGGTTGATACATCCAGACCCTCAGCCAAGAGACAAGGAAGAACGAAAACGACTTACTAATAGTAGATATTTGGGTCTTTATAAGAAAGTCCTCAAAAATAATGGTGATTTCTTCTTTAAAACTGATAATTATCCACTTTTTGAGTACTCACTTGGCACAATTCCTGAGGCTGGTTTTGAAATATTAAGACATACAACTGACTTGTATACTTCTCCATTACTTGCCGAACACTTTGGCATTGAGACTCACTATGAAAAACTTTTTGTTGCTAAAGGATATAAAATTAATTATTTGGCATCTAGAAATAGGAAATACTAAAAAAGGGCTAATAAAGCCCTTTTTTAGTATAAGTAGTCAAGAAACTACCAATTTATTTTGAAATCAAAGTTGCAAAATACTTTACAGTTCTTACTAATTGACTTACATAGCTCATTTCATTGTCATACCAGCTCACAGTTTTTACCAATTGACTATCACCAACAGTTACAACTTTAGTTTGAGTTGCGTCAAATAAGCTACCAAATGTTGTCCCTATAATATCGCTACTAACGATTTCGTCAGTATTGTACCCAAAACTTTCGTTTGATGCAGCCTTCATTGCGTCATTTACCTCATCAAGAGTAACTTTTTTGATTAAAATACAAGTTAACTCGGTCAAACTACCAGTAATAGTCGGAACACGCTGTGCACCGCCATCTAATATTCCCTTTAATTCTGGTAATACTAAGCCAATTGCTTTAGCTGCACCAGTACTATTAGGGATTATATTAGCAGCAGCAGCTCTTGCTCTTCTCAAATCACCTTTAGCATGCGGAGCATCTAACGTATTTTGATCATTGGTGTAGGCATGAACAGTTGTCATGCTTCCTACTGCAATTCCAAAGTTATCGTTCAAAACTTTAGCCATTGGGGCTAAACAGTTGGTTGTACAGCTAGCACAACTAATAATTGTTTCACTACCATCCAATATACCGTGATTTACATTGAAAACAATCGTTTTCAAGTCACCAGTTGCAGGTGCACTGATAATAATTCTCTTTGCACCAGCAGTTAAATGTGCAGCAGCTTTATCTTTATCAGTAAAAAAACCTGTACATTCTAATACCACATCAACATCATGCTCTCCCCAAGGAATATCTGCCGGATTTTTTTGAGCATAAATCCTAATTTCATCACCATTAACGATAATGCTATTTTCAGTTGATGTAACAGTAGCGTTAAATCTTCCTTGGGCACTATCATATTTCAATAAATGAGCGAGTGTGGAAGGACTTGTTAAGTCATTGATGGCTACTACATCAATTCCTTCCATGTTATAAATTTGACGATAGGCTAATTTACCGATACGTCCGAATCCATTAATTGCTACTTTGACTTTTGACATTTTCGTAAAATTTTGGTTTAAGGAATACAATGCAATTTAATAAATTTATCGGATACAATAAACATATATAATAATAACTTCATCAATTGTTGATTAATCTATGATTATAAGCTAATATATTTAGTTTTAAATACTAAATTTCTCTTTATTTTTAGTAAATATTACTAAAATTTGTAGTATTTTTATAATTTTTATATGATATACACTTAGTATCTTTTAGTGAGATTACATTGCAAACGTATATTTATTAAGATATAGGTTTTCTAATTTTATACATTTAATTAGTAAATAAGCTTTAATAATAATGTTTAAATAGGGCAGAAGTGGGGTCACTTCAATACGACAATTCTATGACCGCAATTTGCTTTTACAAACATCAGTATGTATCTTTGGATTATTGAAACACCCAATAAATCAGAGTAATCTTAAATATACCAAATTTTATTCTTCTTGGAAAAGTACAATAACTTATTAAAATACAAAACTTAATTTTTTCTTAAATTAAACTCACATGTAATTGATAATAAAATAATTAACTAATATAAGGTAAACCAATAATTTATATAAACATTTTATAATGAATCAAAGAGAAATTATCGAGCACGCATGGGAAAACCGTGAACTTTTAAAGGAACAAAGTACTCAGGATACAATCAGAGAAATAGTTGATTTTGTTGACAAAGGGGAACTTAGAGTAGCAGAACCAACTGTTGATGATTGGCAAACTAATGAATGGGTAAAAAAGGCAATCATACTTTACTTCCCAATGCAACAAATGTCTGTTCAGGAAGTTGGCATTTTTGAGTATCATGATAAAATGAAACTAAAAACTGGCTATGCTAAATTGGGTGTACGCGTTGTACCTCCAGCAGTTGCTCGCTACGGTGCCTTTTTAGCAAAAGGGGTCATAATGATGCCCTCTTATGTAAATATCGGTGCTTACGTTGATAGCGGAACAATGGTTGATACCTGGGCAACAGTTGGAAGTTGTGCTCAAATCGGTAAAGATGTTCACCTCAGTGGTGGCGTTGGTATCGGTGGAGTGCTTGAACCACCGCAAGCTTCACCTGTTATCATCGAAGATGGTGCTTTTATAGGTTCAAGATGTATTGTAGTAGAAGGAGCAAGAATTGGAAAAAGAGCCGTTTTGGGTGCTGGGGTGACAATAACGGGTAGTTCAAAAATAATTGATGTCAATACTGGTACAGAATATATCGGTTACGTTCCAGATAACTCAGTTGTTATTCCTGGTATGTTGCCTAAAAAATATCCTGCTGGAGAATTTGGAGTTCCTTGTGCATTAATTATTGGACAAAGAAAAGCAAGTACTGACCTAAAAACATCTTTAAATGAAGCTTTGAGAGAAAACAATGTTACGGTATAATAAATAAATACATGATAAACTACACGGATGATTTACTGTAAAAGTTTACTTATAACGAATTAATCTCAGTCTTGAAATCAAAAATGCCCATTCAATATCTGTACGGGCATTTTTGTGATTCTAATAAAAACCTCTTTAAAACATAATACTATCTTTTTAATCCTTCTCTTCATTTTCCTTAATTTTCATTTTAAAGCTCTTAGAAACCTCCACACGCTGAGCATGGTAAATTCCCTTATCTCCGCTAAAATAATACGCTAGAATGCACGAAACAGCGTAATACAGGATGTTTTCTGCCCCAAACAACTCAACTCCAAGGATTATACTTGCCAATGGAGTATTAGTAGCCGCTGCAAAGACTGCAATAAATCCTAATCCAGCTAAAAGGTCAATCGGGCAACCTAGCAAAACAGCCAAAGTATTGCCCAAAGTTGCCCCGATAAAGAATAGTGGCGTAACCTCTCCACCTTTAAAACCCATATTAAGGGTGATCGCTGTAAGAAGCAACTTCCAAAACCAACTAAGGGCCTCTGCTCCATCTTCATTGAATGCCGAAACAATACTGACGCCGTTACCACTTTGTGTCTTTACACCTAGTCCTAGATAGTCTACTGTGCCAAGTAAATAACTTATCGCCAGAACTAATCCTCCACCAATTATCGGTATAACAATTTTTTGCCCGATAAAATTATTACTTGACTTTTTGATGAAATCTGAAACTTGTACAAATAATAAAGCAACTAAACCAAACGCAATACTTGAAAAAACAACTTTCAACAATAGACTAACATTTAGCGATAAATTCAACCATGAAGCAGTTTCTTCATAATTAACATGATATTGCGTATGTGAAATACCACAGGCAGTGCATACCAAGTCGGCCAAAATAGCAGCAAACAGACATGACAAAAGTGCATCGTACTTAATACGACCAACAGATAAGACTTCTAGTGCGAAAACAGCACCAGCTACTGGAGTTCCAAAAACTGCTCCAAAACCTGCTGCAATTCCTGCCATTAAAAGCACTTTATTGTCGCTTTTGGAGACCTTAATTTTTCTTGAAAAATAAGATGAAATACTTCCCCCAATTTGCACTGCTGTTCCTTCTCGTCCAGCTGAGCCACCGAACAAATGAGTGAAAACAGTTGTAAAAATAATTAATGGTGTCATTCGTAAAGGAACACCCTCATCTGTGCTATCGTGAATCTCGTTAATGATTAAATTATTCCCGGCTTCAGTTCCTTTACCGTATGATTGATAAAGTACCTTAATTACTACTCCTGAAAGTGGAAGTAAATAAATTAACCAAGGATTATTCCATCTCAACGCAATGGCAAAATCGAGTAGCCACAGAAAGAACGCAACTATCAATCCTGTAATAACTGCAACAGGAATTACTAAAGCAATACTTCTTGACAAACATAATAGCCTTTCTATCTGAGCACTTATGATATTCTTTAGGAGCATGTAGAATTTTCATTAACTCCAACAGCGTAGGGGAGTAGTTTTAAATCATTCATAAAATCTGTTTGTTGCGAATATTTTAGTGAAAATTATGCGAATAAATTGATTTTTCTTAATCAATTTAATCGAAAAAATCATTCAAAACGTAAATATTATTGCTTTTGCTGCGAATGTATCGGGAAATAAAATGCAAAAAGATCGATATTTTAATATTAAAATATATAAATGCCCATTTGGCAGAATGGGTTAAAAAATATATTTTTTTACGAATCCAAAGACAAATGACGAATCTAAATGCATATAACTATCTCAAAAATAGTCAAAAAATTAATATAAAAAGACAAAGTGACAGATTAGCGAAAAATACAGCATTTAAAAAAATAAAAAAACTCATAATCTTAGAAAAAAGAAGTTTATGTCGATTGAAACCCCAATAGTTGGTATTTAATATCATTGATTAAATCTTTATTGGAGTTTTTGAAATTCATTTGATTATAAAAGTAAGGTAAGCCGATATTATTTTAAATTATTTAGAAAAGTAAGTATAATTATTATTGATTTGATATTTACATTTGTTATTTACACAAATCCAATGGCAAGACATTTGGAAAAATATTTTAATATTTAGTTTACTTATGTAATTACCTAATTACTTCGCTTTTAAACCTAGTTATTACTTTTAACATTGATTTCACAAAATTTACAAGAATAAATAGTACGTCAATTATAAAATGACGAGCAATTATTAGAAAAAATAAAGAAATCATCTAAAGCACTCTTAAATAACTAATAATCAATGAATTAATAATTGTAAACACCTCGTAAACAGCACCTATTTACAATTATAAAAATATATTTACAAAAGTGCTTGGTTTAAATTGGCATACTATTTATATTTGTATATAATAAGTTTATAAATGTAACTAGTTTACTTTAATACATTTTTACTTATGTAATCAAAACGATTTAACTTTGTAACAAAATGAACCTCAATGAAAAAATCAGACGCTTTATAAGTGAGCAAGATTTAACATCAACTAAGTTTGCAGATGAGATAGGTGTGCCTCGTCCGAGCATTTCACACATTTTATCTGATAGAAATAAGCCCAGTCTTGAAATTGTTCAGAAAATGTACCGTAGATATCCAGAATTAGGCTTTACTTGGTTTTTAGAAGAAGAAGATATAACAACTAGAACGCCTACTCAAATAGTTAATAGCCATACACTTACAGGTATCAACAGGCCAGAGTATTCTCCACGAGAATCGAATGAAAGAAAATTGCCTGAACTAAATCCAACACAGCAAAATCTAAATCCTGCCATTTTGTCAAGTTTGAACCACGGTAGCATTGCTCGCATCATGGTTGTATTCACTGATGGAACAATCCAGGAGTTCAAGACCAACTAACAACACATTATCCCAAATTGAGATTCATTATAATTTATATTTTACCGCCAAAACACATTTCTATTGTTTTGGCGGTTTTCATTTTAAATCTATACACCATATATTTTTATATTTATTTACAGAATCAAATTTATTCCTTTATATTTGTTATGAATTACGGTGCTATCGGCAAATACTACTTTTTGCTTTTAGCTTAATAGGGAATCTCGTAAAGCAATAATGCCCCAATCGAGAACTGTCCCCGCAACTGTAAACCTCTTCAGAATATTTGATTCTGAAAACTGATTGCCTTTTCTATGGCATACTTAGCTTTACCACTGCTTTTAAACGAAGCGGGAAGGTTTTGCAATCAGTGAGGTAAGTCAGGAGACCTGCCGCATTTCGAATGTTACATTTGCTTTCGGAGGAAAGGCTATGTTGCGAATCACAAATAAATTCCTTTTTATTTTTTTAATCGAAGAGCATCGGCAATACGGCCATATCTGGTGTTGTGTGACGCTTTTTGTACGAAAATTTTATTAATTTTTCTAATGCAAAATCCAGCAAACGTTGCATTGCGACGTATCAAAAAACTGGCAAAAAAACTCTTATTGAGTATTCCCAGAATTTTGTTTTTGGGCATGGGTTTTGGCATATCAGTAGGGGCTTTTTCACAAGAAAGATCTGCAGTTGAATGTATAGATTGTCAGCAACTTAACGAGGTTAAAGTATTTGGTTTTTCACCAGAAAAGTTCATGGCTGGACTAAAAGTTCAGAAGATTGACTCCATGAGTTTAGCTCGATTTCAGTACCAAAGCTTGTCAGATTTTTTACAATTTCAGGCACCAATTGCCCTAAAATCTTATGGATCTGGTCAACTCACAACTATCTCTTTTCGGGGTACCTCAGCAAGCCATACAGCCGTACTCTGGAATGGTTTAAATATAAATTCACCAACGGTTGGACTATCTGATTTATCTACGATTCCGTTGATGGGTTTCGACCAAATGGCTATACAATATGGCTCGTCGGCAAGTTGTGTGGGGAGCGATGCAGTAGGTGGAAGTATTTTACTTAGCTCAGTACCAAACTGGAACAATAAAGGTATCAATGTAGTTTTTGGTGGACAATACGGAAGTTTCAGAAGTGCCAATTTAAATGCAGGCTTACGCTTTAACAAGACTTATAAAAATGGCATTTTCACTGGTAAAACACTTTTCTATGGTGGAAATATCCGAAACTTTAATGGTCAAACTCCTGCAATAAATACAGTAAGAGTTGATAAAATGGGGCGTGAATATTCAATCGAACCATCGGAAACTACACAAAAAGGATTCGTACAGGATTTATATTTTAGATTTAATACGAAAAAACAATCTTCTTACAGACTTATTTATCTAAATGCCTGGCTTATTGATAATAAACTAACAATTCAGCCAAGTATCATTAATTTTAGAGAGATAACCCAAACACAGGCATTAAGATTTATTGGTGGAGTTCAGCTTGATAATACTTCGATGAAAGTGGGTTTCATCAGAGATATTTTAGATTATGGCAAAGGTGATTTCCTCCAGCCAAGTAATGCCTCAACCGACCGATACATAGCTCGTGCAGAACACGATTTTATTTTCCATAAAAACGCTGCAAATTTGACCATCAGGGCGGGTG
>Ga0114967_10001113_pt1 | contig 22403 bp, 27 predicted proteins | sample M_130628_MF_Meta_FD_92639 | JGI IMG/M metagenome (GOLD analysis project Ga0114967, IMG submission 92639) | Freshwater microbial communities from Lake Montjoie, Canada to study carbon cycling - M_130628_MF_MetaG | ecosystem: Environmental > Aquatic > Freshwater > Lake | place: Lake Montjoie... | reverse complement strand
GCTCAAAGATGTGTTTCTGCACATTGACCGCAACGTTGGGCATACCCTGCATCATTGGGTTCAAACCAAACAAAATGTGCGTCATGATGTGCGCATCGTGCTGCTGACCCGCAAAAGCCTTCAGTGGTGAGCCATCAAGCGCCTGTGCATTCTCGCTTGCAGGGTCCTTTGGCTTGTCCACGTTTTGTGAATTGAGAATTTGGTCAATATCCCGCACACCAATGGCTTCATACATGCGGCGATATGCCTCATACATGTTGTGCATCTGCGGTGCGCTCTGCGCCAGTTGCAACTGTGTCTGCGCCATCGTGATACGCTGGGCAACAGAGAAGATATTAGGGTCAGAGACAGGCAAGACATCAATGCGGTCATCAAAGTCTCTTGCCTTGATCTTGCGGCTCTCACCGGGCACATCGTATGGATACTCAGGTGGCAAATACTCTGCAAAACCCTTGGCCAACAACTGAAATTCCATGCGCTGGCTGTAGTGCAAACGCTTGTGAATTGCCGACATGACCGAACTGCCTTTTTCAAGCAATGCAATCGTCGTTCCAACAGCAGCATTCTGGTTGCTATCGCCCACCTGCATGTCGGTGATGCTTGCCAAACGGCGACCAGCATCTACGCAGAAACCAAGCAAAGCAAACAAGGTCTGGCTTGGCTCTTTGTACGGCAAAGGCAGCAACGATGCAGACAACTCCGCGCCACCAGCATCCATGTCCCTGAACTCACCGGGCTGCAACGGTGTATCGTCGTTTGCAATGCGCGCACCCTTGGCTTTAAAGCCTGCAGGCAAGTTAGCCAGCGTTCCAGCGTCCACCAATTGCTGCAGTGCAGAAGTAGCCGTCTTTGTCAAACCACCAACCAAATGCAAGAAGCCCAAGCCATACGCTCCGGGGCCTTGGACCAGCAAATAATGCACATAGTACTGCTTGCGGGCAAACAAAGGATCAGCCTCTTTCCAGTTGCGGCGCACACCTACAACAGATTGAGAGATTTCGTCAATGGTGACGATGTAAGGCAGCTTGATACCTGTCTCTTCGCCGTCTTCATCCTTGTGCTCAAAGCCGCGGATGTCCAGATCAACCAAGAACTCCAGCAAACAGATCTCTTCCTCTACGCCAGTAGGATCAACACCTGTTGTGCGGTCCACTTCCTTCTTGATGATGCTTTGGCCAGTCTCTGCCGCAGTCGTCATCTGCGCTGTATCCAAGTACTGACCACGAATCACTGCTTTGCGGTAATCGTTGGTGGACATCGGAACGCGGTGCGTGATCCGCTGGCATTCGCTCATCACCGATGAACCCGTATACGGTATATACAGATTATCAGGCAGCACCAAAGCACTTACCATGCGGCCCTTGGTCTCATCAAAGTAGACCTTCTTAAATGCAGAACCGCCAAAGCCAACATAGAACAGCAATTGGTCAAAGTCAGGCGTGTACTCTTCCATCACCGTGGTGATTTGGTAGTTCATGAAGTCCTTGACACGGTTTGCCTGCATGACCTTTTCGCGTGTCTCTTTGCCCAACACTTGCGTGCGCACAGGACCGCCGGCCGGCATCAATTCCTTGAGCGCCTGTGACTGGAACTGCACAATACTCTCTGTCAAAAGTGGGTGCTGCACGCCGCACGCGCCCTTGAACGGCTTGGTGCGCTCTTCAAAGGTGAAGCCCAGCATTTTCATGCCCTTGCTGTACTGCTCTTCCCACTCCTTGCGTGAAGACTTGTCAGCATCAAACAAAGACATCAAGTCAGAAGAGATAAGCTGCAAGACATCAGGCTCAATGACCTCGGCCAAGTTGCTGTCATAGGCAACATCGTCTTCTTCTTCGCCAATGTTTACGAGCGCCGCACCAGTATCTAAGTCATACTCAATATCAATATTTGACGCCGGCTCATCGTCCATCTCAATGGCGACATCGCCCTCAGGCAAGTCGTCAATTGTCATGTTCTTTTCTATTGGCATGTTGTGTCCTTACAGATATCTGCGGTTATCGTCGTTTTTGCGCTCAACCATTCCACCCTTTTTGAACGGAATGCCCTTTTCCAAGGTTTTGGTTGCAGTCTCAGGTGACCAAACCACGCCCCAGACTGTTGGCTCTGTTCCACCGGGATTTGGCAGTGTAATGGGTTTGATGTCAAATCCAGCTTTTTCGCCACCTAAATCTTTTACGGCCTGCTTTAAGTTTGGCAAAACTTTCTCATACAACGCTGGTCTGGCGGACTCCTTACCGGGGAAGGTTACAAAGTCTTGGCCTGCACGCATTGTGGCCTGAATTGCGTTTTTCATCAACAACTGCATTTCTACAGAAGGGCTTGTCTCAAAGCCCGCAAACGGCTGCTCTAAAAAGTATTTGCCCGGAGAAGTCACCGTGATTCGTCTTTCTAGTGTATCTATCCGGTTATCAAGCTTTGCTTTTTCTATCTTTTGGGTAGGATCAAGCTCATCAATCCCTGCAAGTTTGCTCTTCAACGTCGCTAATTCTTCACGATCTTTTTCCAAAGATTTATTTTTAGGACCAAGTTGTTTGACATCTTGCGCAAGGTCAGACTGCAACTCATGCACGTGACGGCCATTCAGTTGTTTGCCATTCATGTCCACTGCATGTTCTGTGTAGCGAGAGAATCCAATTGGATTAATTTCTTTGTTGGTCACGCTTTCATGTTGACCTTTGTAGCCGGTATACGGCCGCAATTCCTCATACACCTTGTCATATGATGTGTGAATATTTTCCCTGACCTTGCGCATCGCCGCATTAATGCCGTCTTTAATAGGCGCTGTGATATCTTTTAGTTCGGTGATTAATGCCTGATCGCTTCCACCCGCTAGATTTGGGCTGGGATGGTTTGCGTTTCGCTGCATAAAGGCCGGTACATCAATTGGGTCTCCACCCAGTGCAACCAATTTGTCAGAACCTTTTCGCATCAACTCTTCTGTCAACTGTGTTTCTTGTTGTTTTCTTATCGGCCACATTGCGTTATTTCGTTCCGCCATAGTCATCCCCTCCAAGAAGGGTGCAGTACGACGGTCAATTTCCCTATGGAAATTAAATCCATTTTCACTGTAAAGCACTGGATACATAATCATGTTTTCGGCATGATTTACTTCATCTTGCATTTTTCCAAACTTTGTGTACGCCGGCAACGCAGCTTCCATTCTGTCTATTAAAGTATTTATTTCAGGAACCTTGGCTGTAAGCGGGTTGTTCTTTAAAGATTCAACAGCAACGGTAATATCTTCAGGCTTGCGTCCATACAAAACTTTTTCTGCCGCTTTTTTAGCTGCAAGATAATTACCATAAAGTGCTGCTGTCTCAGGTGTCTCTTTCAAATACAAGTTCATTGACCCAGCAATAGGTTTGTTTGCTTGAAAAATATTGTCATGCACGTTGTACATTCCGCCGTTTCCCGCAGGAACATCAACAGAACGGAAACGACTTGGTGAATACGTATTGGCCAATGATTCTTGGAGCATGGCAGGCGTTACTTTGTCCTTAGGTCCCAATCCAGCCAACGCTTCTTCAAGGCGCGCAACATCATGCTCACGGAACTTGCCCTTGACCTGATTGATCAACTGCTCCTTTTGTGCAGGACCAGTCATCCCTGCAGCAAACTCATCCAAGCGTCCAACAAACGGAAACTCTGCACTAACTTGCACAGGTGGTGCAACAAAAGGTGGGGGTGGGGGCAACTGCGCTGCAGGCCGTGTAACTGCAACTGCTGTAGTTGGTGGGGGTTGTACTATCTCTGGTGCAGGGCCTTGACGCCTGATTGCAACGGGACGCGGACGAGCCGTAGCTTCTTCAAACAAACGTAACTGTTCTTGCGCATCCGCTGGCAATCTAGCAATGTTTTGTTCTGCTTGGAGTAACTCAGGTCTTGGAGCAACAGATTGTGGCAATCTGCCCGCAGCTACGTCCGCTGCAATTTGTTGTTGATTAACGCCTGCAAGATTGTCAAAGATGGCATTGGTTATGGCTTGGTCATCTTGTACGGGAGCATCTACGCGCTGACCCGTCATTCCGGGCCTCTCGGATTTGTACCCTGCTTTAAAACCGGCCAATGCATCTGCTGCTGCGCCCTTCAAAGCTTGCGCACCTTCAATCACTTTACCCGGTGAAGCTAAACCAGCAGCTAATTCACCAAAGGTATGAAAACCCTTGAGCGTTGGGTCTTCAGGCGTTGGCCTGCGAATGCCCACATCCGTAGCTTTTTCTTTTAAATACTCGCTACCCAAAAAAGGTTTCTGATTACTGTATCCAAAAGGACGCATTGCCATAGTTGTTAAATCAACCGGCAAGCCAGCAAGATCGTAAGGCACGTCCGATGCACCAGCAGCCATGGCTGGGTATGCCGTTCCGCTGTTTAAAGCACTGGATATATTGCCCGCTTTGCGACCAATACCAGACTTCTGTGCAATAAAAGCAGGGGTGTTGCTCTCCATTGCCAACCGTTCAATCTGCTGCGGGGTCAGGCGCTCACCCTCTTCAGGACTTCCGTCTGCACGATTGACAGGAATACGGATATTGACTTCTGGGCCCTTACTGCCTATATACGCCCTGCCCAATTCCCCAGCCAAATCACGTGGGCTAAAACCACCTTTGACAAACTCCACCAAAGCATTCTTGGCAGACTTGACAAACTTTTCGCCTGTGCCCATCTTCTCGTACTCCGCAACCCGCGGTCCGTGGAAATCGTACTTATCTGAAATGCTGGTGGAGCCATCAGGATTTTGCTTGTACTGAAAACCACCCAGCGTATTTCTAATGTCCACGTACCCCGGACCGGCGTTCTTGGTATCAGGGTAATCCTCATAATCTACACGGCCCTTACCACCTCGCGCTTGACTTTTTTTTACCGCATCCATCATGGCCATCTGTTCCTTGGCCGTAAAATCTTTTTCAGTAATAGGCGTGCGGCGGCCCGTCAAAACATCCACATAGGTCCGCGAAGCCGCATCAAAAAATGGCTCATCTTTGCGCTCGGTTACCTCACCACCATCTGCCATGGTTATGGGAGCAACGCTTAAATCAAGAGAAGCCAAATGATTAACAGGCTTGTAGTCGGCAAAGAACTTAGATGTTTCCGTATCTTTGTTCTCGTTGTATACCCGATCATCCTCTTCATCCTGCGCATCCGCCAAAGCCGCTAAAGCAAACGCCGCCTGATAGCTGGCAGGCATGGATTTGATGTCCATCTTCGCCATGGTTGTTGCTTTTGGCGCTTGGGCCGTGGTCCCCGCTGGCAAAGCCTTTGTCATGATCTCCTCAGCAGGAGTAGGTTCTGTTTTGGCCATTGTTTCACGTGAAACATCTTTGCCAAGAAGACCTTTGACGCGCTGGACATACGTCCTTGTCTCTGCCGGCAGGGCTTCGGGCTTTGCACCAGAAGCTAACCATTTGTCTGTAGCGCCGGGGCCCATGTTGTACGCAATCAAAGCCTTATCCGTATCGCCATACTTTTGCTTCATGGCTTGCAAATAATCCACACCTACCCGCGCAATTTCATCAGGGGATTTATCTCTAGCAGGAACAACACCAAAGCCGGGGTCAAGGACAGTCTTGGGCATGACCTGCATCTCACCAAGGGCACCCTTGGGGCTGGTGGTCAGAGTTTTACCGTCATCCTTGTAGCGTTTGCCGCGGCTCTCCGCAAGCTTTACAGCAGCTACTAACTCTTCAAACGTCTGTTGGGCCATGGCTCGAGGTCCTTGATCAAATATTCAAGACATTTTATGCGGCATTTCAATAATACTCAACCGGTGTTGTATCAGGCTCGTCTTCTGTATCGTCGTCCGAGGCCAACGCAATAAAGTTGCCAGCACGAAATCTCGTCCAAGCCATCACCGCAGTATCCACTTGGTCGTCATTGTTCCCATTAGGAAAAGCCGCGCATTCCTCTACAAGGTCCTCGGCCCACTCCTTACCTTCAGGGTACCAGATCATGCCGGACTCTAGTAAGGGAGCAACAGCATTGGCTCGGCTGACCTTGTCCTGACCAGACTTGCGACCGCCGGGCGAGAACATCGTGACAGGGATGCCCATCTTACGAAGTTCCTGCTGGAGCGGCGTACCGGTAGCCTTTGCTTCAATCAAAACATTATCAGGCTTCCAATACATGTATTCATCTTTAGCCATGCGCTTAAGCTCAGGAAAATCCCAACGGCCCTTGCGCACATTAAGCAGCATCAGATTGGCACCAGAATCAGCATCAGGATAAAACACGCCCCATGTGCTGATGACAGAGAAGTCAGCAGTCTCTTTCTTTGAGTACGCCGTGTCGTATACCTGAATCAGATACTCACACTCCGGTGGATCATCGTACTTCCACTTGCGCCACCAGTTACGCTTCAAGATCGCACCCTCATCATTCGTTGGCTGCTGCTGCCACTGGGCGTTCCACTTCTTCAAACCAATAGAGACCTTGACCTTTTCTAACTCATCAAGGCTCCAGTAATCAGGCCACAAGGGTTTACCACTAGGCAGGATGGCAGGGAATTCCAAGATCTCCCACTGGTCAGACTTCAGATAACCCTGTTGTTTCAAGAGGCGGCCAGAGAGGTCGTCTGTCTTCCAACGCGTATTAATCACAATGATCGCGCCGCCCGGTTGCAAACGCTGACGAGGACCGGATGTGTACCACTCCCACGTGTTCTCCATCGCAGTTTCAGACACAGCATCCTGCTCGTCCAAAATATCATCCAGCACAACAACATTACCACCACGGCCCGTCATCGCACCGCCCTTACCAATGAAAAAGGCCTCACCTCCTTGGGCCGTGTTCCACCTGCCGGCAGCCTTACTGTCAACTGACAAGGCCATCTTTGGGAATAATTCCTTGTACTTCTCGTCATCGACAAGGTTACGGATCATCCGGCCAAAACGCTGCGCTAACTCTGCAGTGTGGGAGCCGACAATGAGTTTGGTGTCAGGGTTTCTACCCATCAGATATGCTGGGAACAGATAACTGCCAAGCTGGGATTTGCCGTGACGGGGAGGCATCGCGATCATCAGGCGTTTGCACTCGCCGGTTATTACACGGTCCAGAGCTTTGGCGATTCGTTTGTGGTGTTCCCCAACGAGCATCTCGGGCCAGACGTACTGGCAGAAGGACAGGAAGTCTGTTGTTGCACGCTCCTGAGCCTCCAAGAGTTTGAGTCGCAACTCCAAGCGAAGCTGTTCTTCTTGGACGTCATCAGGTTTTATAGAGTGCATAGGCCACGTTTTGAAATTTGCATAAATATAACCCCTGATTGCATTTAAAACAACAAGGGGGGTCTTTTCCGGGGACCAAGTTTAAAAAGGTTCTAAATTTGGCTAAAACTGGGCGAAGGTTTGGCCTGAGCTAACTGGGCTGATTATGGCCCTCCCCCTCTAAAGGATGTAACCCCTATACGTAGACAAGAGGTACACGCGGGCCCACCCACCCCCGCCACCACCATGAGGGAAGAATAATAAAAAAGGGAAAGTGTAAGCGGCGCGTAAGCATGGCATGGTAAGGCTACAGGGCCCATGGGCCCTGTGATACTCTACCCAGTAGGGTAGAGTACTGGCCAGTAAAAAAGGCAGCCAGTCGGCTGCCTTCGTGTTTGTGATTCCTAGGGTGTATGTACATACACCCTAGACCAGCGCTTACTGGTTGACGTGTAGGCCGACTAGGTCACCGGCCTTGGCTCTTTCTTCTGCGTCTTTCTTGGCCTGATAAACATCACGGGCCTTGTTCGCTCTGGTCTTTGCTTCCTCTTTGCTGACCATTTCAAACTGGTCTATGCTGACCTTTGCACCTTCGTTCGCGAAATACAAGCTTTCTTCTTGGCCATACATCCACTCATAATCCACTTTGGTTAGAGTGATCAGGAAACCGGCCAGTGATTGAATGTCCTTGTTGGACATTTCAGTTGGTAACACATAGCGGTTACTGTCAATGGTAATTACTTTAGTCATGATTTGCTCTCTTCTTTCTAGGGTTTAAGTTGTACTGGATCGGCTGATCCAGTACATGGATTATACACCAGTTTAACTTACTGTTACGCTAAAAGTTAAATTATTTATTGTTTCTTGGATCTTGTCTTCTAGGTTCCTATCGGCCCAAGATTCTATTGCATCCCCCACGTTGTATTCTTCAATGTCAAAGTTGTTTGACATCCAGTTGCTGATCTGGTCATCCACGTCGTCGTCGGCCACAATGTCCATGACCTTGTCGCGCAGGTTGTGCTTCATCCAATCTTCAATCTTGTCATCCAGATTGTGGATGTGGGCATCCACAACGTCACCGATGGCATCTTCGCGAACAACCTTGTGCGCGTCAAGCCGGTCATACAAGTGACTGTCCATCCAGTTGCTGACTTGTTCATCCACGTCATTCATCGTGACATTTAATTGCTCATTAATAATGGAACTGATCAGTTGAACTACTGCAATTCTTTCGGGAGTGTTGGTCACCTTGTTGTCGATGGTGTTTATCAAAACACCAAAGGCCGTCCGGATTGCCACTTGATCAGGGGCGCTCAAGTTATTGATCATGATCTCCGCATAATCCAAAGCTTCTTGGATTGTGGGACGTGAACCAAACAGGTTATTACGGAAAGGGGTGACTGGGTTTGTCATTGCGTTCTCTCTTCTTTCTAGGGTTGTATCTAATCGGCCGATTAGACAGTTGAATTATAGCACTGTTTTACGTTAGTTACTGCTATTTATTAATAAATATCATGCCTCCTCGGTCCAGTGGTACGCGGGTGGGGTTTAGTGCTTTAACAAGATCATTCCCGCCATTGCGGCCTATCCATCCCGAACCAATAACCCCGTACTGGGTAACGCGGACCTCGATTCGATTCTCTCCCCAAGTCAGGTGCAGCAGATCATTGCCGGCAATCAAACCCTTGCGAATAGCAGCAACTAACTGGGGCCGGCTAGGTTTGCGCAAATAGTCAATTTCAAAGTAACTCATTCTCTATCCTTTCTAAATGAGACCACAGTATAACACCGCGCCAGCAATCCCGCAACAACAAAAACAAAAAAAATTAGCGGGCCCACCCACCCCCGCCACCACCAAATCAGGGAAAAAATTCAGGAAAACAAAACCGGCTGCAGAGAAAAAACCCGCGCGCCTAACGGCGCGCGGGCCATGGGCCACGGCCCATGGAGCAAGGCCCAAGGGCCACGGCTCACGTTGACAGTGGCAAGCGTCAGGGGCCGAGGGCCTAGTTTATAGGGTTTACTTTACCGGCCACTTTATGCGTTTTTTGCATAACCTTTCAGAGGGGGAAGGGGTATAATATCGCCCCTCCCATTCCATGGTTAAGCCGATAGCAGTTCTAACGCTCTATTTTTCAATGCCGCACCGGTTCCAAACCAAGCCGATTCAATGCGGGTATTGTCAGAGCGGCCGCGCTCATGATCGACTAATTCAGTGACAGCATTTAATGCGGCCCATCGCGTGCCGGCCACGCCCACAATATCGGAACCAATAGCGCGCCCGTTGAATAATTCAATAATTCGCTTGAATGCGCGACTATCTTTAATTTCAATTTTGCCAGTGTGATAGGGCTTCAATAATTCGGTCACGAATGAATCGGCCTCTTCGCTTGTCATTTTTTCGCCCGCCAATTTGCGGGATTGCACTAGAAAGCGCTCCCACTGGTTGGCCACAATTCCAAGCTGCAGCCGGACATCGTCCGCATTAAAACGCTCAGAATGCAAAACCCTGATTTGAGATTCACTATTATTCACTGCTGCCGTGATTGTGTTATTGCATACCACGCGCACACTGGTAAATTTTGCGATGGTGGCCATTGTCCCATCGTATGACGTGCCAAGCAAAACATAAGGGCGCACTGTATCGCCCTCGACAATATCGGCCCCTTCGCTTACTTTTGCCAGAGCCCAAACCCTCCGGCCGTAACTGAGAGCGCCCGCGGTTTCCATGGTAAACCCGCCAAGGTCTACCAACTTACTAAAAAACCCCATAACCTCAGAGGGTTGCACCACGTTATAACCCTGTGAAACTACAGCCAAGGGCGCGCCCGTATCGCTCCGGTGCAAAACCTTGCGATCAGGCCATGCTTGAGGGGCACTGGTGGCCGGTGTATTAAATAATACGGGGCTTTCTAATACGTCATAAGCAAGGCCGGCCTGTTGTGTCCATTCTTGAATTGTCGCGCCCGCTGTCAATTGCTGCCCTAGTTTATGCCAAGGGGCTAAGCCTGAATAAGCTATTGCTGCAGTGCCTGTTGTTGTGTCGATCATGTGAGCCATTACGCTATCCTTTCTAAGTTGATAAAAACCGGCTATTTATGCCAGTGCTTGAATTATACATACTTTTTACACTTTGCACGTTTTATTTACATTTATTTTTCAAATTGATCAATAAGCCACCAAAGCGCCCAAAAAATCACAATTATTACGAATATCAAGGGGCCCCCAATTCCCGCCCACAATCACCCGCGATATGGTGGCGCAAAAAAGAGCCATGCGGGAGAGTCCGCACGAATTCGCGAAGCGCTGCAGCATCGTTTTTCGCGCCGTTTTTTCTGGTGTTGTGCCACTGTATCGCCGTCGGTCCACTGGCAGCATAGCAGCCGCCGGCCGCGTCGGTTCCTACTTTCTTTTTTCCGGTGCCATGCGCAACAAAAACCACCACAAATTCGCGGGCACCACGTGCGCACAATGGCCGGCCACCACCACACTGTTGGCAGCTAAAATTTTCGGCCAATTCTGCAGGGCATCGGGCAAATTGCACGCCGTGAATTTTTTGTGGCCATTGGTCGGCCGATTCTAAGGGGGCAGCATATACAGCAGGCCGGCCAAGTTCTACAGCTCGCACAGCATCGGCCACATTGTCGCAGCTTGCATTTATAACTGTTTTATTTGGTTGAGGCAGCGGGAGCGCTTCGGCTGCAAAGTGTGAATAAGTCCAAGCTTGACCACCGCGCGGGACGCTATCAAAAACAGCTTGTAAATATTCGCTGTCTATTTGTGTCGTGCCGGTTTCACTTTTCGGGTGAAGGCTGCAGCTTGTCGGGCACGTGCCATAGGTTTCATGTTCGCCGCTGCGATAAGTAACTGCTATTGGGCCGGTTTTGCTGTTCGCGCTAATACGTACTGTTTTTAACATTTCTCTATCCTTTCTGTTGTGAGGGGCCTAGTATATCAACTTTAACGGCCTTTTGTGTATGATATTTTCTAGGGGTTTTCACGCGTCGCACAATTAAGGGGCTGCTGTTTTCGTCCCATGGCATAACCAAAAAGGGCAAATCATCGGCCGACATAACGCGCATAAAGTCACGAGCGCGAACAAGCGAAGGGAAGGTGCGAATCACACTTTGAGAATTGGGAAAGCACACATCGTATTTGTAAATTGGCATTTTCTATCCTTTCTGGGTTAATCGTCGCGGTCGGTGTTCAACTCAAGGCGCGGGTATTCGTCTTCTATAAAGCTATCGTCAATATGGGCAAGCCCTAAACGGGTGCCGGCATCCCAAATCACGATGGGCAAATCTTGCGGCAAATTAGCGAGCGCAGCCGACAATTTGCCAACTGTCATACCCTTATCAGCGCGAGCAAATTTAAGCGCCTGATTCCAAACCTCCCATGCATCAAAAATTGACGTGTAAATATCCGACATAGAATCATAAAAAGCGCGGCTGCTACGCTCTTCAGAAGTCACAGTCAAAAAGCGAACCACCTCTTCGCGAGGGGCACTGGCAACGGCATTGTCGTATGCCTCTAAAAAAGCCCGTTGTTCAATGGTCAACTTTTTCATTTTGTCACCTCTTCAACGGTGTCAATACCCCAACTGCCATAGCCCGCGTCTTCAAAATCACCACCATCGATTTCGCGTGCCTTATCCCATGCTTGCTGCTCGTCTTCTGCTTGGACCAAGCAATAGACATAGCTTGTACTTGCTGCAATCACTTTGTATGTTTTCATCTCTATTCTTTCTAAGGAACCGGATCAAGCACCGGCATCGCCAGTATAGCAAGGTTTTTGTACCTTGCAACACTTTTTTACATTTATTTTACTAAACCTAGGGTTTCCTCTAGTTCTGCCCATGGCATCCCCCTTGAAGGCCAACACCGCAGCGGCTCAAGTTTTATGCCCTCTGCAGCCAATCTCATAGCATCGCTCCCCTGATACAAACGAATGGTTGAAGGGCGTAGTGTATTACCCATATCAAGGACAAGCACAAAGCAAGGCCTATCCTTAGCAGCATGCCGAGTCATGAAAGCGATTTGATGGGGACGCAGCCCAACTTTTAACCCCTTAGCAACCACTTTCAACTCAAGCAAAACAAAGCGATCCCCGATACCCACCAACATATCAGGGATGCCAAGATTTACACGATTCTCAATGCGCTCAATGCTGCAGTTGAGAAGGCCGGCTTTTACCCTAGCCGAAAATCTAGCTTCAGGTGTCATCTGATCCCCCCAAATCTCGTTCAAAGATATCCGGTGGAGGCTGCTCCACTCCTGCGTCAAATTCAGGATCTTTTTCTCTTGCTGCACTTTCAATCACCACTCCTGTGTCCGCATCGATCAAGGCAGTAGGTGGAGGCCCACCATACAGCTTTTTAAGCTCGTCAAGCTTACGCTGCACCTCTTCCTTGCTCATGCTGTCAATCGTGCCGTGGCGGATCTCTTTACGCTCCACATAGATCGTTCCCAAGGCTTGGCCCCTACGATACTCTGCTTGGACGGCTGCAGCAAATGCACCGGCATCCAAAGCTTTGTCTCGAATGATCTGCAAATCCCGCATATGACGCTCATAGGACGTGTTGTACTTGGATGCCAAGTCAGCACGATAGGCCTGAATAGCCGAGACCACATGGGGATTGATATCAGGGTTTGTCAGCTTCCATGCCATCACAGAAGCGCTGGTGGACTTGTATCCGGCCCTTATGGCTGCCTCTTTCATGGTCACCCGTCCGTCACCACTCACAAGCTCAGTGACAAAGGTCCATTCCTTGGCTGTTAGCTTCCTGCGCTGCTGCCGCAGCGGGGCCACCTCAGTAGACATTCGTTTCTGTGCCTTGTCAGGCATGACAGGGGGAACATTCCAAACGTCTTTCTTGGCCATTAGCTGATTCTCCACAAACGCCAACCATTGTCCACCTTGCGCAGCGTGAACACCCATTTAGGCTGATGCACACGTGTGAAGCGAAGGGCAGCCACTCTGCAGCTTTCAGCCTGCTTGCGCACGCCAAACAGAATGCTGTCTCCCGCCTCCATTTCCCCAAAAGGATATTTGGATCGATTGGTTGGCAGGGCTATTCCCTGATCAATATGTACCATCATTAACTCCCGTAAAAGAACTACCACGAGTATAACGAGTGTCGCCCCCAGAGTCAACCAACAAAAGCAATCAGGGCTCCCTATAGAACTTTTGGAGGGTGTAGTGTGTTTTTATTTTTTTACTTTTCATCTCGCGGAGCCCCCCTAGAAATATTACACTGAATCTCCAGACGTAATTTGCCGAATGCTCGTAACGTATTGATTTCTCTCACTTCTTACGGCATTACGTCTATTACGTCAAATCTCACAAAAATAAAAAAAAAAACACCTCTTACCCCTAAAAGGTCTATAGCACCTAAACCTTAGTATTACTTTTTGGCCTATTTTCACCCCTTTTGACCCTCGGTCCGCGGTCCCCCACCCATCCACCAAAACACACTGTACATCCACCCAGTACAATAATGCATCACACTAAAACCCCCAAACCAAGGGAAAACCCCTAGGAAATAGTACATTCCAAGTAATTGACCTAACTAGATAAAAGCATGATAATAACCCTGTCCACTTAGATAAAAGGTGGACAAACCACTGTAACAAAGAAAGGATAGTGATATGGTTAAAAACACGGATACTACGGATAAAGACATTGAACAAATCATGGACGATGCGCAGATTTTGCTTAACTTTTGCGCAACTACTTTTGTCAAACCTGCTGACGCGTGGTTCGCGAGCCTTGTTTCTGCAGCCATCTTGACTGCAGAATTAAGTGTGCCCTTGGAGAAGTTCTTGGAGGGCTTTGAGCACGCATACAGCGATGCGATGAAGGCCAAGAAGGACATGGGGGCATCTTATGATCATTAATGCGGACAATTACGTGCCTGTTAGGCGCACGAATCAGTGCTTGACGCCATTTAACACGGGGAAGGTGCAGATTGGTTTGTTGTACCAACCCCCGCCTCCTGAGATGACTTCCTCGGAAGAAATCATTCAATCGGTTTTGTTGGGTACGGGCTCGATGTATCGTCCGGCCCCTGCGTGGCCCGTGATCCTTGGTTCTGCAATCTTGGCAATTCTTTTAATAACTTTGATGGGGTAAATATGCACGAGTTTCTTTACGAATGTGACGAGTTGGGTTTAGCGCTCAAATGTTTGTTTGAGTATGAGCCGGCTGAAGTTGGCTCTGTTGAGCCCATGTCTGGGATGAAATTGGAGCCTGACTATCCGGAGGTGTGGACTCTTGTTTCGGTGTTCTTGCCTAACAGTTCTGTTGACTTGAGCGGGGTTTTGCATCCGGATGTGATTTTTCGGATTGAGCAGGACGCACCTATTTATTTTGAAGAAATGAGGAACGTAATATGACTGAGCAAAGAGAACTAGAACTGTTGCGGCCATATGTAACGGAGTGTGGCAAGTTGGTGGATCAAAACTTTAAGTTGGAGCAGCACTTGAAAAAGATAGACCGGCTGCTGCTTGAAGTGCTGATGGGTGACACCGATCCCATGCAGGCCATGATCAATCGTCAGAAGATAAAGGATGAGTATGAACAAACCTGATTGCCACAAATGCGTGAACCGCGATCCTTTGCCCATGACGCATCACATCCAATGCTTGGAGCCCAAGGCGCAGATCTCTGGCAATGCGAGGGCAGCGCAGAAGGGTTGGTTCCATTGGCCGTGGAATTTTGACCCTATTTGGTTGGAAGAGTGCAGTGCATACGAGGAGCCTAAAACATGACCACATACAAAGAACTGGGTGAGTTGATGCGCAATCTGCCCACTGATGAAACATGGCTGCCGTTGTTTTTGGGGCGGCTTAAAGAGAAAGATCCTGAGATCTATCGACTGATGATGGAACAGGCAAAAGACAAGTTAAAGGAAAAGGAATGAACAACTTTAAAGTTTACGCAGTCATATTGGTAACCCTGATTGCCTTTTGGGGTTGGGCTATTTTTATTTTGAAAGGACAACCATGAAAGACCTGAGTTTCTTTGAGAAGGCCATGGGTTGGCGTAAGCGCCAAATGGTCGAAGCGCAGTTAAACAGGAATGAAATCACTGAAAAGGTTCGCAACGTGGTCCTTGAAGAGGTGGCCAAGGAAATTGAAACGATGAAAGCTTTTGGCCCTGACACAATAAGCAGTTTTACTGTCCATATCAGGAACATGAAACGTGAGCTTTACTAATCAACATCTGGCGCTTGGAAGTAAGCAGCCTGTGCATCAATTACAACTTTGCAATAAATGCGAAGAGATGCGGCCACCGGAAGGTGGGATTCAAATGAGTGCAGCAAGATGGATATGCGCTTGCTGTTGGACCAAACGAGTAACAACGAGGAACCTTGTACAACATGCCAAGACCAAAACCACAGGAAATCTTAAAACCAAGATCCGTGAGGATGTCTGACTCTGAGTGGGCAGCCTTTAATGAATTAGGCGGGGCCGATTGGCTTCGCAAGATGATGAGAACCAAACCAAGAAAATATTATGAAGTGTTTAAAAAACCAGAAGAAGCTGCAGTCCAAAGAGCCACAAAAACCTTTGAGCCAAGAGGAGTTGAAGGCGTGGTGGCCTTTCACTCGACTTGACCCGAAGTTATTTCCAAAACCAATCCAACGCGATTTATCGCAATATGAGGAGAGCCCACTATGAAACGTAAAAACACAAAAACTTCCCGAGCACGCTCATTTATGCAGAGTCATCCTGCAGCGTCCCCAAATGAGATAGCGTATCGATTTGATCTAAGCAAACAAGCTGTTTATGTTCTGCGCAGCAAATTGAGGAAAGATGGATGGAAGCCGGCTAAGAGATCAGAGCAGTTTGCCACACTTGCCCCTGCCGGTCCTGTACCGGAGTATTACCAAAATCCTGAGCAGCAGAGCGCTGCCGGCAGCGCACCACTGGAAATTGAGATGTACGAAGACGAAGTAGACGCAACCCTTGACGCTCGGGCCGTGGAGTACGGCAAGTTTATCGAGGGCGCTGAAGTCATGCAGATGCTAAAACGTGTTGTACAGGCAGCGTTGAACAATCGTGACAAGATCTTGGCACATGATCAGGCTGAGGCCATGGACATGATCATCCACAAGATTGGCCGCATTGTGAACGGCAATCCTGATGTGGTGGACCACTGGTTAGATATTGCCGGCTACGCCAAGTTGGTAGCAGACCGCCTTGAAGGGCGGATCCGCTGATTATTTTGCTTCACCCCAGTTCGGTCCGACTTCCACATCGCACCGACTGGGGACTTGCATATTGACGCACGTTGCCATAATTTCTGCTGCACGCTGCGCTTCTTCCTTTGTCTTGACGCTCAATGCCAGTTCATCGTGAACCTGCAGCATGGGCATGATCCCCTCCCGAGCAAGAGCCACCATTGCTGCCTTTGTCTGGTCAGCGGCTGACCCTTGGATGAGGCGGTTCAACCCCTTGTAGGTGCCTGCGCGCTTGATCCTCTGACCGTATTCCATGATGGCTTGCTCACGTGGGAGAGCTTTGTTCACGCCCCACTCCATGGGCTCCCAAAGTGGAAAGCGGCACTTGCGTCCGAGAAGGGTTCGGATGGAGCCGCCAGATGCGGGGTGCTCGATCCGTTTCATCACAGCATTGACTGTGCCTTTAAGGAACGGGACATTCCTGTGGAATTGGTCGATGAGCTCTGACGCTTCGTCTAGGTTCAGGTCCAGTTGCGCGGCCAGTTTGTTCTTGCCCATGCCGTACATCAAACCCAGACCAATGGTCTTGGCTGCTTTCCTTTTGATGCCTGCCATGTCAGCAACCATCTGGTGAAAGTCGGTGTTAGGGTCGTTCTGATAGGCCCCCACCATCTTGTCGGCTCCGGGTAAATCGAGGAGCGAAGCGTAGTGAACTAAGAGCCTTGGCTCCTGTGAGGAGAAGTCGTTTGATGCCCACATTTCGCCCTCTTCTGGCAGGAACAGGCTGCGAACCATGGGGCCAATGATCTCGTGGCGGGCAGGGACTTGCTGCAAGTTCGGGTTGGCCATGGACAGACGTCCTGTAACGGTGCCGCCATCGTCTGAGCGCATCTGGTTGACGTGCGGATGGATCCGTCCTGTCTTGGCACTGAAGTTGAGGTACGGCTGCAGAAAGGTGCTGTGCGTTTTGTTAGTCTCGCGCGCCTCCACAATCATCTTGGCGATCGGGTGCTCACAGCCATCCAAGAAGCCTTTTGTAAAGCTCGGTTGGCCGTTCTCGGTCTTTGCATACTGCAATTGAAGCTTGTCAAAGGCTAGGGCGATGCTTTGTGCGGCCCAGATATCGACGTTGGATCCGACAAGTGATTTGAGGTCCTTGTGGATTTGTTTCTCACGCTGAATCAATTGGTCAATTAGCTGCTCACATTTAGGGCGGTCAAAGCGAATGCCGCGGCTTGTCATGTTGTGCAGGACGGGGAAGGCTTCTGTTTCGAGGTTGAAGATGGATTCGACTTCATCCTGACGCATGCGGATCTTAAAGGCTTGCCATAGTTTCAGTGTGAGCGCGGCATCCTGCTCAGCGTACTCTCCCACATACATGGCGGGTAGTTTCCAAAGTTCTTTTTTTGGATGAACTCCGAAGTCCGCAGCGGCTTGTTTGAGACCTTGTTCTGACTTGACTTCTTGGAGATAGTCAAATCCCAACGAGTTGAGAGCGTAGCTGAAACGGTTTTCATCAAGAAGTGGGGCAGCGAGCATGGTATCAACGATCCGTCCGTTGACCTTAAAACCACTTGCTTGTAGCCACCCCAAGTCATAGGCGGCGTTATGCATAACCTTATCGGAAGGGTAAGCCAGTACGTCCGTGAGCCATCTTTCCACTCTGCGTCTGTCCAAATTTCCACCACCCTGATGCGCCACCGGAAAATATCCAGACCATCCATCGACGGCAATGGCGTAGCCGACAACGAAACCGTCGTTCCGAGGCCATCCCGGGCCCATGGATTCCAAGTTGGGGTCACAAGTTTCAAGGTCAATTGCAATCTCTTTCGCTGTAGATAGGTTAGGGAACACTTCCGGTGCCACCCACTCTGTGGTTGTAGGGAAAAGTGGGATTGTCTTTTTCATATTTTGAAGCCTTTTTCTATATGTTTTGGCAGCACAAGGTGAAGTGTTTGTTTGGCGCGGGTTATTCCCACGTAAAAGAGCCGGTGAACATTGTCCCCGTTGCTTGCGTATTCCTTGGCAAATCTTGGTGAGAGGTCCATGAGCAGCAGCACATTGTCCGCCTCCCCGCCCTTGGCTCCGTGAATCGTGGACAGTTTAATCCGGCCCATGGTTGAAAGCTTGGTTCCGCGTCTAAGGACCGCGGTCAAGTAGAAACGCTTGTCTTCGGTAATGCGGGATAAGGCTTCATGCCAGATTGCATCGGTCTGCAATCCAAAGCTATTCTGCAGGTCCTTGATGCTGTATTCAAGAAGCGCCTCGCCCTTGAAAGTGCGGTAGCCCTTGGTTATATATTCAGCGCCAATGTATTTGTAGACGTTCCTGATCTCATCGCCATACAGGAACTCCCCTTTGCGCAGCCTTTCCCATGCCTGTACGGCTTTTAAAAGGGTCAGGCTAAGGCTTGGTACACCCGAGCGCTCAAAAAGGATTCCAGAGGCCCTGAGCCATTCATGCACAGGGTTCAAAAGATAGTTGGTGCTGCCCATGATGAGCCATTGGCCGTCATCAATCGGTACATCTTCAAACCGGTAGTAGGTCATGACTGCACCCTCGTAGTCGCGGGGCTTCCATTCTTTTTCTTGGCGCTGTTTGATTTGCTCCACAACTTTGTTGGCAAGTTTGTGGACGATTGATGGGACGCGGTAGGACTGATCAAGAACTGTGATCTGGCCCTCAAATGACAAGAAGCTCTTGACATCTGCCCCTGCCCAAGTGAACACTGCCTGATCGTCGTCTCCGGCGAGGAATACCCGTTTGGATTTTTTAGCGAGGGATTCGACAAGCTGCCATTGCAGGCGGGACAAATCTTGTGCTTCGTCAACAATCAGCACTTCAAGGGACGGCAGGCGCTCGGGCTGCACCACAATCATTTCCAGAAGATCGGTGAAGTCGAGGAGTTCTTTGCTGCGTTTGTAGTGCCGATAGGATCTTTCGACAAATTCAAAGTGATGCCATTCGATATCGAGGCCGCACTGGTTGTAGTGCTCGCGCAGATCTACGCCGCGGATGCGGGCTAGGTTGATCTCGTTCAGTATTGGGTTGTCGGCCTTGGCCATGTCCACATCATCTTCTTGGACCACGTTCATTTGAATGCCTGCCTGTGCTGCAAACTCTCGGTAGTCTGCGGGCTTCATCATGAAGTCCACCCTAACGGCAAGGCAGTGGAAAGCCAAGCTGTGCAGGGTTCTAAAGTACGGAAAATCGGTCTTAGCATTCAAGGCAGGAAACTTCGCAATCGCTCGGTCCTTGGCCTCTGTTGCTGCTTTCTTGGTAAACGAGAAGTAGCCAATCTGCATCGAGGACAGATCAGACGCCAACTCGCGGTCAACAACATTCAGAAGGTAGGTTGTCTTGCCAGATCCCGGAGGGCCAAAGACCTTGCGGATATCAGTCATACTCCTCATCCCACAAATCTTCCATCCAAACAAGGATAGGTGTGTCGGGTCCCATGTAAGCGCCCTCGATGTTGAACTCAATGTATTCGCGTGCTTCGTCAGCATCCATGTTGTCGCGCTCCATGAGCGTATTGCGAATGGCTTCTGCGTCGTATACCAAAACTGATATACGGGTTCCACCGTGGCCCCAAATCATTGCGGGGCCAATTACTGCGTCATCATGTCCATCAATTTTTAGCATCAGAATGGGCTCCCTGCGGTGCGTTTGGTTTGTGACTCAAAAGGTGCGTCCTGTTTCTGAAAGCGCGGAATACGCCAACAGCGCACAGTCCGGCCTTTGAGAAATAGCGGTATTGGCTCGCCACCCATGTCGCGAAGGCGCTGAGCCATCTTCGGAGCCGTGAGGCCAATGAAGTTGTTGCGCTTCAAGTGTGCTTCGAGGTCCTTGATCCGGAAGTAGGTTTTCGCTTCATCGACATCCGTCCACGGGCGGCCCATGAGCATCTCTTCGCGGTCCATTGCTTCTTGCATATGGGTTGTAAATTCTTCAAGCAGATCCATGAAGCGGCCAGTGATGCTTGTGTCCTCTGGTGCATCGGTGATCTGCTCTGTCTCCACCATCTCTTTGAGAAGGGCGTTGAGCATCTGTTCCCAATCTTGCTTGCGCAAGGTGGGCGGCAGCACGTTCAGCTTTTCAAGACAAGCCTTTTGGAAAGCCACTTGTGTGAAGAGGCTCTCGGTGTCTAGCTCGACGCGTCTGCCATTGACATCAAGGAACCACAGGGGTGGCTCACTGGCGTACTTAGACAAGGCTGCTATCTGAGGCGCATCAGGACCGTTTGTTCCGATGCCATATTTGCGTGATCGACATAGGCCCGAGTTGCAAAAGCTATTGAGCGGCGCGTCTTTGCACTTATAAAGGTATTCTTTCTTGCCAACTTGTTTAACAAGAATTTGGACTTCATTGTTAGGCAGGGGCGGGGATACATACTTGAAGTTGTACTCGACCATTTTGTCTTCCCAAGCAGCGGGGAATGCGCGCTTAAGAAAGACTCCAATGTTGAATAGTCCATTGTTACGGGTGCCCTCGGGAAAGCCTTGGGCGCACAAAGCCTGTAGGCAAGGCGGACCATCTTTGACGGGACTCTCCGCTTGCTTCGGCGGCTCTGGAACAATGAGCGGCAACTCTTGGACGGCGGCTTCATAGAGTGCATAGAACTCTTCAAGCGTGGCCGCGGACCCGTCGGCATTGAATGCATACCGCGTACCGTTGTCGCCCCCGAAGTACGGTAGGTTGAGAAAGTTTCCTGTGTCTCCTCGCTCAACCAATATTTCGGATTGTTTAGGAAAAATCTCACGGCCCGCTTCACCGAGGAGAGCTGCCGCATTTTTGAGATATTCTTGGAATTCCCGAGCCGGAGCCGGCTCCCTAGAAAATAAGAAGACATGTGCTCCTCCGGATTTACTGCGGCAGACAACCATGGGCAGCTTTAGCTGCGCAACTTTGTCCACCAAGCCTTTATGGTCAAGAGGGTACTGATCAATATCGATACAGCCCCAAATACAAGTATTGTCAGCACGGATAGGAATAATCCCAAGGGAAGGATCAACACCATCAAGATGCTGTACCCAGAGGTCATCTGTTGGTGGCTTCCTAACAACCGTAGCTTGCCCCGCCTGCTTCCCATCACCGCGCTCCTTTTTAATACGGTAGGTTCCGTAAGCTATATCCAGACCGCTGAATATCGCTTTGAATTTTGTTATGTCGGTCATGCTTCACTCTATAAAGGTGGGGGTACCGGAATGACAAGTCGTCCGCAAGCTTTCGAAAAAGCAAACCTTGCCAAACTTTCCCCCCGGTAATCAGAACGGTACGTCGTTAGCGTTAGGGGCGCTCTCGTGCTCGTGCTTAACCTTTACTTCGCCTGTACCCACTTGGGTAGCGAAGGACTTGGCCGCTTTGTAAGCGTTCATGTCTTCTACAGGACCGATCTTCTCGACTTCCCAACCAAACCACTTACCCTTGTCGTTGGACTCAGCCTGTGTCGTCAGGCGATACACCTGTGAGTACATGGGTGGAGTGAAGGGACCATTGGCTCCCATCATCTTTGTGGACATCATCATGCTGTTCCACTTGCGCGATTTTTTAAGTTGCGTTGACTTCATGGTAATCAATGCAGGCTCAGGAATACCAGAGTCGCCAATGATCATCACATAGTGGTTTGCCGTGTTCTCGATGTAGTTGCCGTTATCGAGATAGTCCTTGTTGTCGCCCGGTTCGCGGTGTGTGCGACTTAGGATGTCAGACGTGGCGGGATAGATATTCATTGGGGCACCAGAGCCAGAACCACGTGGAGCCCACTCAATGTACTGACGTACATAGGCTACGGGCAGCACCATGATGCCTTTTTTGCCGTCATACAACTGACCCGTGACGCTGTTGAGGATCATGCCGGGCAAAGCGCCGTCAACCTCACCTACTTCAGGGCTTGTGTTGGTCAAAAGCTTTAAGAATGGCAGGGCGAAATCGTCCTGATTCATGTTCTCAAAACCACTCTGAGCGTCCTGCTCAAAGTCACCTGCCAATGCAATTGCGTTGGTCTCTTTTACTGCTACTTC
>Ga0114967_10001112_pt1 | contig 22406 bp, 16 predicted proteins | sample M_130628_MF_Meta_FD_92639 | JGI IMG/M metagenome (GOLD analysis project Ga0114967, IMG submission 92639) | Freshwater microbial communities from Lake Montjoie, Canada to study carbon cycling - M_130628_MF_MetaG | ecosystem: Environmental > Aquatic > Freshwater > Lake | place: Lake Montjoie... | reverse complement strand
ATCAAGCGTTGCGCGCGAGTCTGGAACTCACCAACGCAACGGGTGCTGAAGTAGCAATGCAGGGAATACTCGCAGCTGACGCAGCAGCAGGGGCGGCAGATAGCGCGGTGTTGTTGGTGGCGCAGGCTTACATGGACGCGAACCAACCCGCTGCGGCGCAACGACTGTTCGCCAGTTTCGTGACGCGGTTTCCGCAGTCACCTCTGCGCCCGGAAGCGGAACTTCTCGTGGCGCGGATGCGGGAAGAGCAGGGTGATTGGACGAATGCGGCGACGGCATGCGAGTTGTGGATCACGCGTTTTCCGACGAACGCGTTGCGGCCGCAGGTGGAATTTCAACGCGCCTTGTCCGCTGCGCGAGCGGGCGACGAGACGAACGCATTAAAGTTGTTCACGAACTTTGCGGCGCAATTTCCATCCAGCGCGCTCGCGGCGCGGGCCCAATGGTGGGTGGCGGATTATCATTATCAACGCGAGAGCTATGCCGAGGCGGAGTTGAACTACAAACAAGTTTTCCAGAACTGGCCGGCGTCCGAGCTGGCTTACGAGGCGCGCATGATGGCAGGTCGCGCGGCAGTGGGGAAATATGCGTACGACGCCGCCGTGGATCATTTCTCAAGTTTGACGGGCGATACGAATTGCCCGGCCGAACTGAAGACGCAGGCGTATTTCGCCTACGGCGGCGCGCTGATGAGTTCAGTGCGGACTGCGACGAACAAGGCGGAGAAATTGAAAGATGCCCGGCAAGTGTTCAGCGTCATCGTGCAGAAAAACCTGACGAATGATCTGGCAGCCTTGGCGCAAGGCGAGATCGGGAATTGTTACCTACAACTCGCGGCTGAGGCTTCAGAAGTGAGTTATTTCTCTGACGCGTCAAATGCGTATCATCTCTCGTTTTCCATGCCGCGGGCGAGCGTGTTGGCGCGCAGCCAGTCGAAGGTTGGCTTGGCGGTCGTGCTGGAGAAGCAGTCGGCGTCGGTCAGCAACGGAGAGCGTATGGCGATGCTGCGTGAAGCTCGCGAACTGGATGCGGATGTTTATTTCGGTAAACTCGGTGAACATTTGAATGCAGGCGAAATGCCCGATGCGTTCTGGCGTAAGAAGGCGGGCGTTGAAGCTGCCCGCTTGTCTGAGTTGCTGGGCGAATGGGATCAGGCCATCCGGTTCTATCGCGACATGCAGAAGGAAGGGTTGTTATCCGCTGACCAGCTGGAGAAGAGGATCGCCACGGCTGAGAAACAAAAGTTGAACGGCAGCGGCAAAAAAAAATGAGCAGTCGTTTGACAGGCCTTTCACGGCTGTTAGTTTAAATCAGGTGCAAATGAGCAACACATCAACAATCGAAAACCTCGTCGGTCTCACATCGGACGCGGTGCTGGAAGTAAAAAATCTTCTCGCGTTGGCCGAAAACGTGGGCAAATCTTTCCGCGTCTATGTGGAGCAGGGCGGTTGCTCCGGAATGCAATATGGTATGATCTTTGACGAGCAGCGCGACGGCGACATCATTGGGGAGCAAGGTGGCGTGCGCGTATTAGTGGATGCGTTCAGTGCCACGTATCTGCGCGGGACATTGGTGGATTTCAGCGAAGCTATGACGGGGGGCGGCTTCAAGATCAGCAATCCAAACGCAAAACAAAGTTGCGGTTGCGGCAAATCATTTCAGACCTGATCGACGTTTAGCTAGGACGAACACCACCGCCCAGTGTCATGCTGGGCTTTTTTATTTGTATCTATCCAATCCTGGGTGTTGGCCACATTCAGTGCATTTTCTAAAGCCTTCGCATCACTCTGCCGATTCAGATACGGAGAAGCAGCGACTTGCGGAGTGTTAACCGTTGTCGCTCGGCAAGAGGTCCGCCGGAACTCCACACAGAGACAATGAATTGCAAAGAAATTGATCTGAATAACGTCATCTCCTTTCAGGAGAAGATGATCCGAAGGACTTTGGGAGACACCATTGAGCTAAGGACGATCTTTTACCCCAAGCCTGTAAAGGCACATCTGGATGAAAGTATGGTGGGTCAGGTATTGAACGGTCTAGCTGAGAACGCGCGCAAGATGATGCCCAGAGGGGGCACTGTGACGTTACAGACTGAGGTCGTGGAAGTGGACGATATCCACGCCCGTGTGCAACTCGGCGCGCGGCGCGGAGAATTTGTACGCCTCACTGTGACTGACGACGGCCTCGGTGCAAGTGCCGCAGGTTTGAAGCAGATGTTTCAGCAAATGACTGTTTCTTCCGACGCCCAGTCGGGTTCGGCCCTGGGGCTAGCATTGATCAGTGGTATGATCAAGCGGCGACTCGGTTGGATCGAAGCCACGAGCCAGCACGGTTCAGGCACGACGATCCGTATCTATCTGCCTGTCGCCTCCACCATCAATGCCCAAATGGCGGAAGTGGCCTGGGCGAGTGAAATAATTTTGCTCGTGGAAGACGAAGCCGCGATCCGGCGCATGGTGAAAAATGTTTTGGAACGCGCATGCTACAACGTCATCGAGGCAGATACAGGTGTACAGGCACTCGCCCTTTGGGAGAAAAACAAACTGCAGGTGAAGCTCTTGCTCACGGATATGGTGATGCCCGACGGCATCACCGGGCGCGATCTCGCAAAACGGCTAAAAACATCCAAGCCATCATTAAACGTGATTTATACAAGCGGCTACGAGCTTGATGAGCAGTCGCTGGAGGACACGTGTAAAGGCGCAATTCGGTTCCTCCACAAACCGTACGACCTACGAAAACTTCTCGAAGTCATCCATGAAACGATGACCCCTTCATCTACGCGAACCACACCCGAACCTGCTCGTATTGCATGAACGAACGACCCGCAAAAATCCTGATCGTTGAAGATGAAGGCATTTTTGCGGAGGTGTTGCGTGAGATCGTGGAGCAGGAGGGTGGTGGTAAATTTACTGTGTCCGTCTCGGGAACGTTTGCCGAAGCCCAGGCGAAGCTGAGCAGTGAGTTTTTCGATGTGATGTTACTGGACCTTACTTTGCCAGACGCGCAGGGCGTGGAGACGTATCGCGCCGTGCAACGCGTCGCGCCGGATTTGGCGGTGATCGTGTTGTCCGGCTCGACCGATGAGAATGTGGCGTTGGAGACGATGCGTGCCGGAGCTCAGGATTACTTGATGAAGCATGAGTTCGATGGACGATTGCTTTGCCGCGCGATCCGTTACGCGGGCGAACGTAAATCCATTGAACTCAAACTGCGCGAGCGAGAGGAGTTCTTCAGACTCATCTCCGAGAACGTCACGGATCTCATCGCCGTGGTAGATTTAGATGGGAAGCGAATCTACAACAGTCCTTCTTACAGCACAGTGTTGGGGCGCGATGAAAAACTCGCAGGCACAAATGCCTTTGAGGACATCCATCCGGAGGATCTCGACTCGGTCAAGAGCGTGTTCAATGAAGTGATCGCGTCCGGGCAGGGAAGGCGCGCAGGTTATCGTTTCATCCGTAAGGACGGCTCGGTTCGACACGTCGAATCCCAAAGCAACGTCATCCGCAACGAGTCCGGTGCTGCAGAGAAAGTGGTCGTTGTTTCTCGCGATGTCACTGAACGAATCCATTCCGAGTCGGAGTTGCGCCGCGCACTTTCTGAGTTGCGCCAGTCACATGATCAACTCAAGACCACGCAGAAGAAGTTGGTTCAATCGGAGAAGATGGAAGCCATCAGCACCTTCGCGGCTGGCGTGGCGCATGAGGTCAAGAATCCATTGCAGACGGTGGTGTTAGGTATTGATTACTTGCGCGACTACGTGGTGACGAATGATCAGAACACCGCTGAACTCCTCGATCAAATGGTTGATGCTGTGGGGCGAGCCGACGCCATCGTGCGTGGGTTGGTAGAGTTTTCGTCGCATCGCAAAGGCGCGGTCGCGGAGCAGAGCCTGACGGACATTCTCCAGCAATCGCTAAACGCCATCGAGGCCGAGTTATTGGTGCAATCCATTCAATTCAGCGCAGATTTGGCGGAGAATTTACCCACACTTCGGCTCGATAAGCGTTCGATCAAACATGTCTTCATCAATCTTCTGGCGATGGAAATCCGCGCGTCAAGTTACGGTTCTCAGATGGTTGTGAAAACATTTTCGCGTGATCCGACCGAGAAGGAGCGTGCGCGTTTTGCACCCGGCGAGGCGGATTCGGAATCGAAGAGGATAATCGTGGCTCAAGTCGAGTCACGCTGCACTCCAGCGCCGGATGGGAAAACGCTTGCGCGCGCGGGTGACGAGTTTGGGTTGCTCGTGTCGCGGAAGATCATTGAGCTTTACGGCGGGAGACTGGAGAGACAACAGCGGCACGATGGCAACAAGTTGACGGTGTCATTCTGCACATGAACCAATCGAGATAACTATGAACAAGAAACGCATACTCATCGTGGATGACGAGCCCGGCATCACACAGCTGCTGCGCTTGAATCTGGAAAAGAATGGCAACTACACCGTGCGCACCGAGAATGAAGCGGACAAAGTGTTGAGCGCGGCCATTGAATTCAGACCCGACCTGTTGATGTTAGACGTGATGATGCCTGGCATGAGCGGCGGCGAACTTGCAGGCAAATTGAGAAACACGCGTGCTTTCAAAGCGCTGCCTATTGTTTTTCTCACCGCCGCGGTGAAACAAGAGGAAGTGGACGCTCGGGACGGAGTCATCGGGGGATTTCCCTACATCGCTAAGCCGCTGAACGTAAAAGGCGTGATCGAAATCATCCAGAAAAATCTACCGGAGACGGCCGTGGCCTTGGCATAAAACTCACTTCGGCAACGTCTTGATGAAGCTGTCTGAGGCGGCGATAGCGGTGTAGATCTGAGTGAGCAGTTGTTCAATCTGCTGCTGGATTCCAGATGCTTCTACTTGCAACGACCCGACAGCTGAGGCGTTCAAGTTGTGTTTCAGAAACAGCACGTTGTCCTTGAGTTGGGCAAGCACGGGTTGCATCGCCGCTTCGGCTTGGCGGACAGTTCTTGAAAGTTGCGCATAACGATCCTTCGTGAGGCGCAATTGCTCGCGACTCGTGGTCGCAAGATTCGGGTTGGTGTATTGCTGGATCTCCTTTTCCCATTCGCCGAACATGGAATTGGCGAGGTCTTCCATTTTGCCGATGCGCTTGTGGACAGCCTTCGCTTCGCTATCGCAACGCTCGTAGGAGGTTTTAACCTTTTCATAAACGGATTCCAGTTCGCCGCCGGTGAAGTCGTAAAGCTGCTTGAGCCGCGTGAGTGCATCTGCAAATTCTTTTTGCGCATCTTTCTGTTCGCTTTGGAGCGAGGTGACAGATTTTTTAAATAGCTTGCGTTTCTCGTAACCGAACACGCCCTCCATCGTAGAGTTGTAAATGGTGGTGCAACCGGTCGCAAAAAGTAGGCAGAGCAAGGCGAGTGGGATGACTGAAGATGTGGCAAAAGGCTTTATTTTCATGATTTTGTGGATACATTCTGGCGCATCCGATACGTCAGTAAAGCTCCATAAAAGATGGTTCTGCGGTGTCACTAGATGCAAATCACCATCTAACGCCGTTCGAAGCGTCGGTCCTTAGGTCTTGGAGTAGTGCGCTTCACCGCTTCAGTGGGTGAAATACAAACCGCGCCCCAGAATTTGGCTCGTCGTCCAGTTCTACGGTGTAATAACCGCCATCGTTCAGCAGCTCAATGCCAGCGAGCGAGGGGCAGAGTCGCACCCGAAACGGTTTCCAGTGGCGTGCTTCATTAACAGCTACACTCATCCGGCGGATCGAGTGTCCGAAGAAACCCATCACTGGCAGGCCGGAAAGTGTCTGGCTCGCTCGGAGGTAAAGGTTGGAGTGGAGGTGGCCAATGATGGTTTGTTCGATCTGGGAAATTTTTGGCCTGATGATTTCGTCGCGCCATAGAAACGGAAGGGCCGTTGGGTCATGGCAGAAAAAAAGGACGCGTTGATCGGGGTGAAGTCCTGCGAATGCCGCACGCACTTCTGTGAAATGTTCTTCGCGTAAATTTTCCCATGCGCTACGTTCGGCTGGAAGCATATCGCTAGCGAAGAGGGGGAGGGCGATAATCGTGGAGGTGCAGTTGAAGAGGACGTAGTTGCCGAGTTCAATCTTCCAGAAGGGTTGGATGCCGAGGGTTTGAATGCCGCGGCGCCAGCTTTCCAATCTCAATCCGCCGCGCGTTCCCATGAGGCGGAGTTTGCCGAGTTCGTGATCGCCGAAGCTGAGGCGGATTCGTGCGCCGAATTTCTCTCGCAGCTTTCTAATACACTCGGACGCGCTTTCCATTGCGCCGTCTGCGCTCAATCCCACGGCGGCTGTGTTGCAGGAATAATCTCCGTTGGCGATGGCGTAATCTACTTCGGGGACATCGGCGATGAAGCGATGCAGCTGACCATTTTGTTGAAGCGGATAACGCAGCCAGATGTTGCTGCGATATTGGCGAAGAGCAAAGCGTAGGAGGGAATTCTCGATGACGCGATGCTCGTAGTCGTCGCCCTCGGCTTTTTCAGTCGGACCTGCGTAGTGGACATCGCTGAGGATGGCAATGCGAAATCGTCGGCTCATGGCCGGTCAGGCGGGGTTAGTGCCAGCGGGTAAAACGATGCTGAACGTGGTGCCTCGATTGGGTTGACTCTCGACGGTAATGAGGCCGTCGTGTTCGTGGATGATTTTGCGCGTGATGGGCAAGCCGAGGCCAGTACCGTTGCTCTTGGTTGTGTAGAACGGTTCAAACATGCGATCTAGATTTTCTGGGGCGATGCCTGCACCGCTGTCGGACACGGTAATGCGGACGTGCGGTTGGCCTGCGCGTTGAGGCGGAGCGATGTCGTGCGGGGTCGCAGGCAAGAATTCCGTATGAACCGTCAGCGAGCCGTTCACCCCCGTGGCGTCCACTGCGTTCAGAAACAGGTTCACGCAGACTTGTTCAAGCTGGTGATTGTCTCCGTGAACGGCGTCGTGCGTGGCGTTGAATGAGCGAGTTAGCGCGATGCGTTTGCCGTCGAGCTGATGCTGGACCATGCGGAGTGAGTGTTCTAGAACGTCGTGAAGTTGTACACGCGACCGCGTGGGTGGCGTAGTGCTGCCGAACTTCAAGAGTTGCCGCACAATGTTGTTCACTCGGCTCATTTCGCGTCCGACGATCTCGGCGAGTTCTGCATCCTTGTTTTTTTCCAACAGCAGATCAATAAACGTCTTCACGGCCACGAGCGCGTTCTTGATCTCGTGAGCCATGTTTGCAGAGAGCGTGCCAATGGTGGCGAGGCGATCGAGCTGCTCGACACTTTGGCGGATTCGCTCAAGGCCGGTGACGTTGGTGAGCGTAATGATGAACAAGTCTTTATTGGGAATGGAGAGAGGCAGAATGCTGACGTGAAATTTGCTGGCAGGACCGATGCCGGTTTGGATCTGGAGTTCTGGAACGACGACGCGTTGTTTCGTAGCTATGGTTTTCTGAAAGAGCTGCTGGAGCGGGGTGGGCAAATCTTTTGAAGTGCCGAGACCCAGTAGTATCTCTGCCTCGGCCGAGGCCGAGAGGATTTTCCCAAGTGAATCCACTGCGATGGTTTCCGGTTGCCGGACATCGTCGAGAGCAGGCAGGAGATTGAATGCCTGCTCGTTGTGGGTTGAATCGCGATGCGCCATTTGTTGTTAAACGGATCGTATCTGAGTTCACGGCCACGTCCAGAGGAAGGGGAATCGCAGACGATAGAATCCGTGGTCGCCGGGAGACTTGACTAGGATGGATTGGCTCGAGTTGGTGGTGGTGACGTTGGCGGCGGTGGGCCAGTTGATGAAGTTGGTGCTGACTTCAACGACGCCGTTTCTGCCAACGGGGAGTTGCGCCATGCTTAATTGATTGCTCGTGTTCACGGAAACGATTTCACTGATTCTGGCTGGAGAGAGCAACTGCTGCGCCTGTTCCGCTATGTACATTTGGAACTTGGCAGTTGGGTGAAGATCATCCCAAAACATGAAATTCGCGCCAGAGCCGTTCAGTGTCGCAAGGCCTTGATCAATCGCGTTATCAGCAGCGACCAATGGTGGGACAATCAAGCCAAAGTTTGTTGGGTTGGAAAAGATGCTGTTCAACAGTGTGAAAATATCGGGCTGAATAATTTTCAATCCGGCGTGAGTTGCGGCGGCGTTGCTGAGGGCTTTAGTGAGGCGGGTGTTGAACTCGAGGGTGCGCTGGCGGACGAATGTTTTATTCGGCCCGCTAAGGTCTGTGTAAACGGGGACTTTTGTGAGATCAACGGCATTGGGGATCACGAGAGTCCGAATTCCTTTGTTATAAAGTGTCTGGATGGCGATGGCGTGGTTGCTGGCAGTTTGGTTGAGCGCGTTGGTCCAGATGGCGATCTTGCTGTTATCGTAAGGTGGCCCAAACAACAAACTGTTCAGGTTATTGACGATGTCGGCATCAGCGACCCAGATAGCGACGAGCGCGTTACTTGCCTCGGCTGGCGCCGTGAATGAATTCACGTTGTTCGTCAAATCCTGACTGGAGTGTCCGAAGTACGACCAGTTATGGTTCGTTGGGAAGGGAAGGTTCTGCCATTGAGCAAGGACTTCGACCCAGACACGACCATTACAGAATCTCTTTTCAAAATAGCTAGTTCCGCCAAAGTCATTATTGGTCGTGGTGCAAGCGCCGTCGCCAAAAACAAAGAAAGATGTGAAGGACGCTTGCGATTGGTGGATACCCAGAACAACAAGCAACCCCAAACAAATCGTGAAGCGGTGCAAACTTTTCACATTGCGAGTTTGCCTCCCGTTCGTTCAAAGTAAAGAAAACACATCTTTGTTTTGGGCAGATGTGGCATGAATCGGGACAGCCTGCGCGGGATTCCCGGCGAAATTTCGAATTGCGCATCAGATTTTCCGAAACGAGAGCCATGCGGTGAGGAACTTGCTGACTTTGAGGAGCATTTGCTCGATTTTCCCGTTTGGAATTGAGTTCGCAGGCCGATTTGTGCGTTATCACGTTATGTTCAAAAACCAAAAAGGGAATTTTGCTTTTTTGCTTGGGCTTATGTTTGCCTTTGCGAACAGGTCAGCGTTTACCAACGGCATGCGCCTAGTCAGTCAGGACGGTTTTGCCACGGCTCGGGGTGAAGCTTTTGTTGCCACTGCGGATAATGCTTCGGCGGTGTATTACAACCCGGCAGGAATCAGTCAGATTGCTGGCGACCAAGCACGTTCTGGAGTTTACGGCATCTATTTTGATTCCACATTTCGACCACCCGCTGCTGCAGCTAACGGCGGCAACACCTACCATGTGAAGCAAAACACTGCTGCAGCGCCGCAGCTATTCGTCACGCATGAATTCGCCGATACGCCTTTCACGTTCGGCTTTGGTTCCTACTCGCCATATGGGCTTGGCTTGGAATGGCCGAACGACACCGGTTTCTATGCCGTAGGTACGAAAAGTCAGGTGACCTACCTCCGTTTCAACCCAGTCCTCTCCATCAAGATTCTTCCGGGATTGTCTATTGCAGGCGGTGCGATGGTGGATTATGCGAAGTTAGAACTCAGGCAGGGACTGCGGGCAACAGCGCAGCCCTTGCCAAACACCTTCCAGTTTTCCGGTGCCGGATGGAACGTGGGCTACAACTTTGGGCTGCTTTGGCAGGCGCACTCGAAGGTTTCAATCGGTGTCACATATCGAAGTGCCACGTATTTTAATTTGTCAGGGAACACAGATATTCAGAGAGCGCCGGTCATTCCATTGGCCGAGAGGGATGCTGAGGCCGGCTTTGTCTTCCCCATGACTGTGGCAGGTGGCATCGCTTGGAAGCCGACGCCGCAATGGAATCTTGAGATTGATGCCGACTATACTGACTGGAGCAGTCTTGATAGGGTGACCATCCATCACTTCACCCCGCCGAACCCTCCATTGCAACAGGATTATCCATTCAATCTGTATTGGAGACCAAGCTGGGTTTTCTCCGCTGGCTTGACGCGCTACTTTGAGAACGGCTGGCATGTCAGTGCTGGATACGTGTTCAACCAGAGTTCAGTTCCGGATACTTATTACAGCCCGCTCATTGCCGATGTGGATCGTCATTTTTTGAGTGTTGGCGTGGGAAACAAGGGGCGAAAATATGATGTTGATGTGGCGTATCAATTTGGGTACGGGCCGGACCATAATGTGATTGGCAGTAGTCCATCATCATCGACTGGCTTCTTTATTCCACAAACTGCGGATGGCACTTACGACTTTGTCAGCCACGCCATATTGATGACCGTCGGAATCCGCTTTTGAGAAACGATGAGCAACTATTCCAAGACGATGACCGGTCTGGCGGGTGGCGAGGTGCAGCAGATGATCGCCACCGCTAGCAACAGTCTCGGCGTGGAGTTCCTTCTGCCGCTCTTGCGCCTTACGCGGCAACTCGCGGTGTTCGAGAGTTATGATCTTTCCGTGGTGTTGCGCGCGTCGGAGGTGTTGTCCCCGTTTCAGATCAAGCTACGTGATGAATTGATCTACGCGGGCAAAGCCATCGTCCGTAGTCAGGTCAACACGGGGACGGCTGTCCTTTGCGAACTCATACTAGACGATAGCGGTTGGCAATCTCCAGGTGCTGGCGCAGATGCGTCGCTCGAAAATAATCTCAGCGTGCGGTTTGCAGGGTTCGTCGAGAGTTGGCGGAAGTTTTATCAGGTGCGTCCGGAGATGAAACTAGTGACAGCCGATCTTCAATCTTTCCTGACGCAACTTCGCGTCTGGAGCGAGCAGATAGAACTGGATTTACGCCGGTTGAATCCTGCGGACAAACTCGGCGCGGAGAAAAAGATCGCCGAGCAGCTCGGCAAGTCGGTGTTCCCGTTCCTCGACGAGTTATTCGATCAACTCGAACGCACGGCTAGTCGCTGCGGCGAGGAGCTTGAGCCGATGCACGCGGCATACGTGCGGCGTCAAATCCATCCGCTGATCTTGTGTTCGCCGTTCGCAGATCGAACGGTCCACAAGCCGCTCGGTTATGCGGGCGATTACGAAGTGGTGAACATGATCTTACGTGATCCGCACGAGGGCGCCTCGCTCTACGCGCGGCTGTTGAATCGTTGGTTCATCAAGCAGCCGCCCGCCGAAGCGCATCGGAACAGGGTCAAACAACTCACGCAGCGGTTACTGGAGGAAACAGCGCGGTGCCAGGCGGCGGGCAGGGTGGCTCGATTCTTCAATCTTGGTTGCGGTCCGGCGAAGGAGATTCAGGATTTCATGACTGATTATGCTGTGAGCGATCACGCGGAGTTCACATTGTTGGATTTCAACGAAGAAACAGTGACGCATGGGCGTTCCGTTCTGGAAAGTGTTCGTGCCCGTCACAATCGCAATACGGCATTAAATTTTCAGAAGAAGTCGGTGGCGCAGGTTTTGAAGACTAGAGACGGTGGCGCGACGAGTGGTTCGCACGACATGGTGTATTGCGCTGGGCTGTTTGACTATCTCACGGACTCGGTTTGCCTTCGTTTGATGAATGTGTTTTACGACATGCTTGCGCCGGGAGGTTTGTTGGTGGTTACGAATGTGGATCGCGCGAATCCGATCCGGCATTGGCTTGGCGATGTTCTGGACTGGCATCTGATTTATCGTGATGCGGCGGACATGAAGTCGTTGAAGCCTGAGCGCGCGGAAGTGGACGAAGCGAGTGTCTGCGCGGATTTCACCGGCGTGAATCTTTTTCTAGAAGTCCGAAAACCCTTGGCATGAGTGACGACGCGAGACAATCCATCCAAAAGGAGTACGACCATTACACTGACTCCGTGCGCGTTCGCAACTCGAAGGTGGCCTGCGCATTGGTGATCGCGTTGATGCCTGCGGGAATTGCTTTGGACTGGAGAGTCTATCCAGAATCCGTGCCGCAATTCCTTGTTGTTCGTTTGATCTCATCGCTACTCGCCGGACTCGTGCTGTGGCGATTGTTCTCAAAGAAACTTTCCCAAACCGAAACAAACCTGCTCTGTGCGGGGTGGTGGGTGATTCCGTCAGTGGCGATCTCTTGGATGATTGGTGCGACGGAGGGCGCAGTGTCGCCTTACTACGCGGGGCTTTGTCTGGTGATCCTTGCCGTCAGCACGGTGATCCAGGCGACGATGAAGCAAAGCTTACGCGCCGTGCTGTTCATCTTATCGCTCTACGTGGGCGCGTGTTTGTTGAACAAGAATCCCATCGAATGGCGGATGTTCCTGAATAATCTCTATTTCATCACGCTGACCACAATCATCGTGATGTCGGGCAACGTTTTCTACAACCGCCTGCGCTTCCGGGAGTTTACGCTGCGACATGATTTGGCGGAGAGCCGCACAAAGGTTGAGCAAAACAACGTGAAGCTCGACTCCCAAAACAAGGAGCTCGCGGACACGATCCAGCGGCTGACCGAAGCGGAATCGCAATTGGTCCAATCCGAGAAGATGGCGTCGCTCGGTCGCATGAGCGCGGGCATCATCCATGAGATCAACAATCCGCTGAACTTCGCCACCACGGGATTGTTCACTTTGCGGAAGAAGGCAAAACACGTCGCGCCGGAGCAGCAGGAAGAATACAACGATATCCTCACGGACGTGGAGGAGGGTGTGTCGCGCGTGAAGAGCATTGTATCTGATCTCCGCATGTTCACGCACCCGAACACGGACAATCTCGATCAGGTGGACGTGAACGAAGTCGTGACGTCCGCGTTGCGTTTCCTCAGCAACGAGATGAAAGACAAGGTCGACATCAAACAGAATCTGGCGGAAGCTCAGGTCGTTCACGCGAACAGGAACAAGTTGATCCATGTCTTCGTGAATCTGTTCCAGAACTCGCTAGACGCGCTCAAGTCCAAGCCGTTCACCAATGGCGAGCACCCGACCATCTGGATTGAGAGCGTAGATGCGAATGATAAGGTTGCGTTGCTTGTACGCGACAATGGCCCTGGCATCGCGAGCGAACACATGGGCAAGATTTTCGATCCTTTCTACACAACCAAGGATGTGGGCGAGGGAATGGGGCTGGGATTGAGCATCTGTTACCGCATCATGTATGAGGCGAAGGGCCGTATCACCGTCCGCACTGAATTGGGAAAATTTTGTGAGTTCAAACTGGAGTTCCCCAAAGAACCAAAGGCAAATCCATGAGCATGCAGGAAGCGCAATATGATTACCGCAAGTTCGCCATCCTTTACGTGGACGACGAGGCGCAGTCGCTGAAGGCATTCTCCCGCGCGTTCGGTGATGACTTTCGCATCTTCACTGCCATCAACGCGGCGGATGGTGTGAAGTTGCTCGAGGAAAAGAACGGCGAGATCGCCATCCTGATGACTGATCAGCGGATGCCGGGCGAAAAGGGGACATGGTTGCTCGAACGCGCGCGCGCGATCACACCCAGTACGTTGCGGTTTCTGGTCACTGCATATGCGGAGTTTCAGGACGCGGTCACGGCTGTGAACACGGGTGGGATTTTCCATTACGTCAACAAGCCATGGGATCCACAACATCTCGAAACGCAACTCAAGCGCGCGATGGAGTTTTTCCTCATCCAGCGGGAAAACCAGCAACTTGCGAAGGAAAAGCTGGAAGCGCTTCGCAATCTCATGGTGGCAGACCGTCTTGTCAGCCTCGGCATGTTGACCGCTGGCCTGAGTCATCACATCCGCAATTCGCTCGTCACGGTGAAGACCTTCCTCGATCTCTCGCCCGCGATGATGCAGGAAGAGAAAGCCCACGCAGGCAGGGTGAGCAACACCGAATTCTGGACTGACTATCACAAGAGCGTTCTCGGCCAGGTGGACAAGATCAACAACCTGCTCAAAGACCTTTGGTCTGCGTCGGAGAAACCCGCCGCGTGCGACACGCTTCAGTTCAACCTGCATTCGCTCGTGGCTCAAACTGCGGAGTCGTTGAAAGCGGGTCTTACCGCAAAGAATATAAGCGTGGAGAACAATATTGATGCGTCGCTCCCGGCGATCACGTCGGAGAAGCCGAAGTTCGACAGGTTGTTCGAGTTGTTGTTGCGCGAAGAGATTAGCAGTCTGCCGAAGGGAAGCAAAGTGGTGGTGACCGCCGAACAGGTCGGGGGAGCTGATAAGCCGGAGTATCGCGTGACGATTTCAGACAACGGGCCGGGGCTTGACCCAGAGACGTTGCGTTGTCTGTTTGATCCGTTTATGGTTCGTGCTGATACGCCGAGCGAGTTTGGAATTCACCTCATGGCGTGTTTCTTCATCGTGCATCATCACGGAGGACGTATCGAGGCGTCGAGCGAACAGGGCAAGGGGACGACTTTCACGCTGCACCTACCCCTGAAGCCTGCGAGTTCAATTGCTGAGCTCAACCGGGGCATTCTTCAAAAAACACGCTTGGCGGAGCAGGTTTGGGGCGGAGCGAAGCCAGTGGTTTGACTTCATTTACAAAGTTGAAACCGCTGATGGCTGGGATGAGTGGCTACTTGGATAGATAGTAGTGCGGGGGGATTGTTGCAGCCGCAGGATTGGAAACCCCCTTTCATCTGTGTTATCCGCGTAATCCGGGCTTATTACTCCGGTTTTTAGGTTCAGTCCAAACATCCCGTATTCTCCCCGGTGTGATCTCGCGGGTATCGCCCACTTGAGTCGCGCGTCCATCGGAGGCATTGATTTCACCGCAAAAGGATGCGCGAACAACTATTCATTGACCGGCAAGGGACGCTATGGCTTATCTAGGCACGGTGATATTTTCAGGAGCAGGTTTTAAATTGCCGGGCACAAGTCAAGCGGCTGCTGTGTGCCGGGCTGCTGCTTGTTTCGATCGCTGCCTAATGTTTAGCTCGGGTTCTATTTCCCTAAAAATCTGTTGCCGTCTGTGGCTTAGAGCGTGATGAAAACGACCCTCGTCATCTCGCCTTACCCCGAATCCGCTGAAACCATCCGCGCGGGACTCGATCCCGAACTGCATCGCGTCATCCATCGTGCAAATCAGGAGGAAGCCGGTCCGATCCTCACACAACTGCTCGTGCAAGCTGTGATTCTTGATTTGGACACGGATGTTATTCAAGGAATGTGGGCTGTGGATCGCCTTCACCTCAGGCTGCCGCGCGTGCCTCTGATCGTTTACGCGGCTAATAAACAATCTGACTGGGAGGAGGAAGCGTATGCTCGCGGCGTGTCGCATGTGCTGTCTAAACCCATCCGTCCGCGTGCGCTGAATGCTTTGTTAGAACGGTTGCTGGCTGCGCCTGCGCCGCAAACTCCAGCCCGCATCCAAACGCAATTCATCACTCAAGCTCCGTCTGTCGCAACCGTATCTGTTGCCCAGCCACACTCCGTGCTGCGGAATTTTTCGTCCATCCTCACGCATTCACTGGATGCCGAGGCCCTAATCCGCCAGTTCCTGATCCAACTGCGCGAGATCGTGAGCATCAATCGCGCAGCCGTCTTTCTGCGTCCTGATGTCGCTGCCGGGTTCGGGTGTGAAGATGCTGCGCGGCAGTTGTGTTCAGCCTCGGCCATCGGAATTTCAGGCTCGTTGCTTGAACACTTTCGTCTCTCGCTCGATAGCGGCATCGGTCAACAGCTGCTCCGCCTTGGTCGAATCGTTCGGAGCGACAGCATTGAAGCTAGGGCAGATAGCGAGACTCAGCGAGAGTTTGAATTGCTTGGCTCACAGGTGGCCGTGCCGTTCTATGATCGCGACGCGTTGCTCGGCATAGCGATATTTGACGGGCGTATCACGGGCGAGTCACTCACCAACGCTGAACTCGAACTCATTTTCCATCTGCTCGAACAAGTCGGTATGGCTGTTCGTAACATCCGCTTGCACGATCAGTTTGCCGCCAACAGCAACATGATGAACGGAGTGTTGCGCGAGTTGAATAGCGCGTGTGTTGTCGTTGATCGCGATCTCAAGATTCTCCACGCGAACAAGATGGCTCTGAAATATTTTGGCCAGACCTCGCGATCGAAGGAGAATTTGAATTTCGCCGATCTGCCGCAATCTTTAGGTGCAAAGGTGCATCAAGTCTTGCGGACTGGTGCAGCTATCGCACCATTCAAGTTCGAGCCGGAAGATTCACCTAGCACGCTTTACAGCATCACCATCGTCCCGTTCCATCAGGGGGATGCTGCGTCGCCTGCTTCGGCGTTGCTCGTGGTGGATGACCAGACGCAAAGCGAGCAGTTGCGGCGGTTGGAGATCGAAGCTTCAAATCTGAGGATGATCAAGGTCATGGCGGATCGTCTCGCTCACGAAGTGGGCAACACGATGGTGCCAATCTCGACGCATCAGCAGTTGCTCTCCGAGAAATATCGCGATGCAGAGTTCCGCGCGTCACTCGACACGGCTTTGTCCGAGGGGGTTAAGCGCGTCAACCGGCTTATCAATCAGATGCGATTTCTGGCGCGCGATTCCGTGGCTTACACCGAACCTGCGCCGCTCGCTGCACTCGTGGAGGAGTCTTATCAGGAAGCGCGCAAGTATCATCCTAACAAGACGGCGACGATCAAATACGAGCACGCGGGAAAGCCGATTCTCGTCAACGTAGACAAATCCTCGTTTAAGCACGCGCTCATGGAAGTGTTCATCAACGCGCTCCAGGCGAACGCCAACGATTCTAAGATCATCGTGCACGCGGAAGTGGGAATTAACGGTAGCGGCGCGAAGGTGTTGCAGATTGAAGTTCAGGACAACGGCGTTGGCTTCACTCCGGAATCAACGCAGCGGGCGTTCGAGCCGTTTTACACACAGCGCAATATCGGTCTTGGGCTCGGACTTACGGTGACTCGCAAGATCATTGAGACGCATCATGGTAAGCTGGAGATTGTGAATCCGTCCGAAGGTAAGGCGGGAACAGTCAGGCTTTCTTTGCCAGCGGAGAAGGGTAGCTAGGCTGCTGCTGAATGTCATTGGACCATGCCTTAAAATCAGTTCCCTAAACAAGCTGATCTAAATCCACCCCTCAAACAGCTTGCCAATGGCTTCGATTTTCTTAGAGTGTGCCTTCGTTTAATAAAATATGGACTTAAATACTTGGCATTTAATACTGGCGCAGGGACAACAACCCCAGGGTTGGACCTCCATGGTGATGTTTATACCGATCATTGCCATGGTCGTTTTTATGATGTTTTCGCAGAAAAAAAAGGCCAAGCAACATGCGGCGTTGCTAGCAACGATCAAGTCCGGCGATAAAATTCTGACCACCAGCGGCATCATTGGCACTGTTGTCTCCGTCAAGGAGAAGGAAAAAATCGTCACCATCCGTAGCGCCGACGCCAAACTTGAATTCACACTCTCATCGGTCGCCGATATCACCGAGCGCGGCACTCAGAAAAGCGATTCCTAAACTACTCCCATGATCCGAAATAACTTCTGGCGTCTGACCATCGTCGTCCTCGTCGTTCTCTGGTCTCTGTTACAAACCTATCCGCCGACTTCGGGTGATCTCATAACACACTTCGAACAGACAGCGCGCGTTGCCACGACCGGCGACACCACGATTTCAAACATCGTTTCCGCCGCTCGCTCACTGGACCAGGCGAAACCTGAGAAGCAATTCGCAAACTTGATGGATGCGGTCGGTACGAACAACATCTCGCTTTACTTCGCCTACGATACCAAAAGCCAAGCCAATCCCACGACCTACATCCTAAATCAGCTTCAGCGTGAGACTGCGGGCAAAATCAAGCTCGGCCTCGATCTCCAAGGTGGAACGTCATTCCTAGTGGAGCTGGATTTTAGCAAACTCTCCAATACGAACGAGATCACCGGCGCACTGGATCAGGCCGTCGAAGTCATCCGCAAACGAGTGGATCGTTTCGGCGTGGCTGAACCCGTCATCCAGCCTCAGGGGGAAAACCGTATTCTCATCCAACTTCCCGGACTTTCCGAAGATGACCGCGCTCGGGCCGTCGTCAACATTCAAAAGACTGCGTTCCTTGAATTCCGTATCGCCCATGAGAATACCGATGACATCGTCAAGTCTGGTGCGCCGATTCCTTTCGGTTATGAATTATTGAAACGCGAACAACGCAATCCCAACGGCACGAAAAACATCGAACAAGTTGTCGTGAAGAAGAAGGGCGAGCCCGGTTTGACTGGCAGCATCATCAAGAGCGCCGCAGCCAGCTATAACATGGGCCAAATCGAGATTGATTTCTTGCTCAACGCTGAAGGCGCAGAAAGTTTCGCCAAAGTTACCACTGAAAACAAAGGTCGTCGTCTCGCCATCGTTTTGGACGGTGAGCTCTATTCAGCGCCCAACATCAACGAGCCGATTTTAACCGGCAGTGGTCGCATCAGCGGCAACTTCGATCAAGCTAGCGCGCGCGAACTGGCAGGCGTGTTGGAAAACCCCCTCAAAGCTCCGTTGAAAATTATCAGCCAGAACGATATCGATCCCAAGCTCGGCAAATCTTCCATCGCCAGTGGCATTAAGGCCTCCATCTACGGCGTTCTGGCAGTCGCGATCTTCATGATCGTGTATTACATGCTCGCGGGATTGGTCGCCAATGTCGCGCTCCTGGCCAACATCATCATTCTCCTTGGTGTCATGTGTTCCTTCGAGACTACATTCACGCTGCCTGGCATCGCTGGCATTGTGTTGACTGTCGGTATGGCAGTGGACGCAAATGTCCTTATCTACGAGCGCATCCGGGAGGAGCTCGCCAAGGGCAAATCGCTCAAGGGTGCCATCGCCGCTGGCTATGACCGTGCGTTTGGTACGATCTTCGACTCGCACGTCACTACGTTGATCTCGTCTATTATTCTGATTGTTATGGGTACGGCTTCTGTCAAAGGATTCGGCGTGGCGCTGACTATCGGTGTGGCGGCCAGCTTATTCACCGCACTCGTGGTCACCCGATTAATCTTCGACGCATTGCTCGCCAAGGACATGATCAAGAGTTTGAACATGCTGCACATCATCCGCAGTCCGAACATCGATTTCATGAAGTTCGCGAAGCCTGCGTTCATCACGAGCTGGTTGATCATCCTCATCGGCCTCGGCTGGGGCTTCAAACGCGGGGGTGATGTATTCGGCGTTGAATTCACCAGTGGTGACGAGATCACCCTCGGCTTCGAGCAAGCCAAAATCGTGGACGAAGGTAAACTCACCAGTGCATTTAAGGAAATCGGTATTGGTGAGATTTTACACACATATCAAAAGGCATTAGATACTGGCGTGCGCACGTTGACTGTGACCGTTCGCTCCAGCAAAGAAGCCGGCGACAACGCTGACAAGCGCGTTGTAGAAAAACTCCGCGGCAGTTTCCCAGAATCCAAGTTCGAGGTTCTGAACGTCAACAAGGTTGGCCCCGTAATCGGTGCCGAAATCCGCACCACTGCAGTCGCTGCAGCGCTCTACGCGATGCTGGGCATCATGATTTATGTGGCGTTCCGCTATGAATTCTCGTTCGCCATCGCCGCAGTCATCGCTATTTTGCACGATCTACTTATGACGATGGGGATTTATTTCCTTGCTGGCCGTGAAATGAACAGCACCACTGTCGCAGCCCTGCTGACTATCATCGGTTTCTCAATCAATGACACCATCGTGATCTTTGATCGTATCCGTGAAGACTTGAAGCTAGGCGTGCGCGGCACGTTCCGCGAGTTGGTGAACCAAGCACTCAATCAAACTTTGAGCCGCACGATTATTACCTCTGGCACGGTGTTTCTTGCTACCGGATCACTCTATATCTTCGGTGGCGGTCCTGTGAACGACTTCGCGTTCACTTTCCTCATCGGTATCATCACCGGCACCTATTCCTCCATTTATATCGCGAGCGCTCTGGTTCTCTGGTGGCACAAAGGCCAACGCCCTAACATCGGTTCTGGCGTTGTGGCAGTGGAAGGTGCAACCGTTGTGCCCTTAAAAAAAACCTGATTAAGCCGTAGTTGGTTCTATGAAACTCCTGATTTCTTTCGAAGTCAGGAGTTTTGTTTTTCGGAAAATAGAGTAATTATTGAACAATGCTTGGCATTATTGAAATCACATCTTGGCATTACGCTGGGTTCCTAGCTTGCGTTCTAATCTTTCTTGCACTTGACCTTGGCGTTTTCCACAAAAGCGCGCATGTCGTCAAATTTAGGGAAGCCATCGGTTGGACGACGCTCTGGGTCACCCTGTCCTTCGTGTTCGGATTGTTCATCGCTCCCGCGCTCATCAATGGTTGGGAGAAGCAGGACACCGTCGAGTTCATCACCGGCTACATCATCGAGTTGTCGCTCTCGATGGACAACGTCTTCGTTATCGCGCTTATCTTCACCTATTTTCGCGTGCCGTTGCAGTTTCAGCATCGCGTCTTGTTCTGGGGCATCCTTGGTGCTCTCGTGATGCGCGGGGCATTAATCGCGGCGGGCGCGGCCATCATCCAGCAATTCGCTTGGACGCTTTACTTGTTCGGCGCGTTCCTCTTGTTCACCGGCATCAAGATGATGTTCGTCAGTGACGAGGGCGTGCATCCTGAAAAAAATCCCGTGCTACGCCTCACCAAAAAATTTTTCCCGGTCACCCCGGAGTTTCATGGGCAAAAATTCAGCCTTCGCGAACACGGAAAACTCCTGCTGACGCCGCTGTCTCTGGTGTTGTTGATGGTGGAAACCACCGACCTGATCTTCGCGCTCGATTCCATCCCGGCAATCTTTGCCATCACCACCAAGCCGTTCATCGTTTTCACTTCGAATGTTTTCGCCATCCTTGGCCTGCGCTCGCTCTATTTCGTCCTAGCAGGCGCGATTGATTATTTCCGTTATCTCAAGGTCGGGCTTTCGCTGGTGCTCGTGTTCATCGGCGTGAAGATGCTCATCGATCCCCATGGCCATGATCCAAAGTGGTTTCAGGTGAAGATCGAAAGCACCATGTCACTCATTATCGTAGGCGCCATAATCGCCACGTCCATGGCTATGTCCGTCACGGCCGGACGACGCGAGAAACAATCTCGCAACGACTCGAAAAATTCCTGATACTGCGGTGACATGAAATGCCGCTGGACGCCCGCTACGCCACAACCTCTCCTCACCGGGTCGCTCGCGAATCGTCTCAACATTTCTCCGTTGCTCGCGCAATGCCTTGTCAATCGCGGCTTCAGTGAGCCGAGCGCCATCGAAACTTTTCTTCGCCCGCGCCTCAAGCAACTTGCTGATCCGTTTCTGTTGCCGGACATGGACAAGGCAGTAGCGCGCTTGCTCCGCGCGCGTGAGCTTGGCGAATCGCTTGTCATCTTTGGTGACTACGACGTGGACGGCGTCACCTCTACCACGTTGCTTCGGCAGGTTCTCCGCGCGTTCGGTCTGCAAGCCAACGCCTATCTGCCGCATCGCATGGATGAAGGCTATGGTCTCAGTCGCGATGGCGTGGAGAATTGTCTCAAAAAATATCCGACGAACCTCCTGCTCGCCGTGGACTGTGGTTCAACTGCCTTTGAAACTATCGCTTGGCTTCGCGAACGCGGAGTGGATGTCATTGTTCTTGACCATCATCAAATCTCATCGCCGCCGCCCGCTGCTGTTGCATTGGTAAATCCACAGAGGAAGGCAAGAGGCGATGGGCAAGAGGCGATAGCCGCCGCCCCATCTGTCCCCCATAGCCTCTCGCCTCTCTCCTCTTTTACCGATCTTTGCTCGGTTGGCCTCGCGTTCAAACTCGCTCACGCCCTCGTCAAACGCGGCCGCGAGATGAACCTTTCCTGCGCTGCGGATTACGATTTGCGACCGCTGCTCGATCTCGTCGCGCTGGGGACGATTGCCGATCTCGTCCCGCTCACTGGCGAAAACCGAATCCTCGTCTCCTCTGGGCTGGAAAGGTTGAACGCAACCGAGCGACCTGGCCTTGTAGCGTTGAAACAAGTCGCTCAATCTCCGGCAGCGCTCACCACCTTCGACGTTGGCTTCCAACTCGCGCCACGCCTCAATGCCTCCGGGCGATTAGAGACCGCCGAGGAATCGTTGCACCTGTTGCTTGCTGAGGACATGGAGGACGCTATGCCGCTCGCGCAACGACTCGATTCCCAGAATCGTGAGCGACAGAAGATAGAGCGCACCATCGCCGAGGAAGTCGGCGGCGCGATACGCGCGCGATTCAACCCGGAGACGGATTACGTCATCGTCGAGGGACAACTTCACTGGCACATCGGCGTGGTGGGAATAGTCTCGTCGCGCGTTTTGAACGAATTTTACCGGCCTACATTCATCATCGGTGGCGAGGGCGGGAACTGGCGTGGGTCAGGCCGCAGCATCGTTGGGTTCGATCTCGCGGCGGCGTTGCGCGAGTGCGACGACCTACTCGTGCGCCACGGCGGACACGCCATGGCCGCCGGAGTCACCATCCACCCCGATAATCTCGACGCGTTCCGCACGCGGTTGAACGGCATCGCCAAGCGCAAGCTCAAGCGCGAAGATCTACAACCGCCGCTCCGACTCGATGCTGAAGTGAATCTTGGCGACATCACGCTGGACACGCTTGCTGAGCTGGATCAACT
>Ga0114967_10001109_pt1 | contig 22424 bp, 17 predicted proteins | sample M_130628_MF_Meta_FD_92639 | JGI IMG/M metagenome (GOLD analysis project Ga0114967, IMG submission 92639) | Freshwater microbial communities from Lake Montjoie, Canada to study carbon cycling - M_130628_MF_MetaG | ecosystem: Environmental > Aquatic > Freshwater > Lake | place: Lake Montjoie... | reverse complement strand
GGTGAAATTCGTGATTTGTTAAAGAATGAAAAACTGGTTCAATAAAAAATAAAATATTAATTGAATCAGATGAATAAAAATAGCTTCATAGGTATTATTCCTTTGGGCAATGGTACTTTATATTCCCTATATACCTGTAAAGCATTGATATTATTAGGTTTCAAGATTATTATACCTTAGTAGGTACAACATAAGTACAACATTTTAGAAATTATTAATAAAACCGTACAGCCCAGCTCTTTTGAGTTGGGCTTTTCTATTTAAAGCCTGATAGTGTGGCAACATGCTACAGTAATATTCATGTGTGGCTTTGGCAAAGCCATTTTCTAAAAGCATTTCATTTAAGCAGCTGCCATTGGGTAAAATTACATATCCTAATTGCCTGTTCCAGTAGTCGTAAAAATTATCTACTTCTGTAAGTATAGTTACAGCCGTTTTTGGAGGTGCAACCTTCAAAACGAAGTGTAATGAGTTCAAGCCTAATTGCTTCAAAAATTCGGCAGGTAAATGGCTTTTCTGCTCATCTTCTTTCATCTTCCTGTTATACTTTACTTCTGGTGCATCCAAGCCATATAGTCGTATCTCTTTTTCTAAATTAGAGAAAAGATGGCTAATGATGATGCTATCTCCATCAAGCACTTCTTTAATTTGCCAGTGTGTTTCCACCTTATAAGGTGCGTTTGCGTTGTATTGCATTGTTTTACAATGTTTTATGTATTGTGTATTCAAAGATACTAATCGAACTTTGCTCTTGCAATTGCAAATATTATTTCACAATTAAAAAATAAAAAAAATGGCAAGACAAAAAGGCGTCTTGAAGTACGTCGGAACATTAGGAGATGTTCGCCACTTCAAAATAAAAGGGCAAGAAGGTTACTTTGCAGGAATGGTTGGAGGACCAACTGGCGACCAAGTAAACACAGCACCAGAGTTTGAAAGAACTCGTGAAAACATGAATGAGTTTGGAGCTTGTGCCAAGGCTGGCAAAAGTGTAAGAACTGGTCTTTCTCAATTAATGAAACAAATGTCTGATACGCAAGTAACAGGCAGATTGACTTCAATTATGAAGAAAATTAATTTGGAGGATGGAACCGAAGCTAGAGGTTACAGAAAAATTGAAATTTCTACACAAAGAAATTATTTGATTGGATTTGAGTTTGATAAAAATCTTTCTATCAATGGAATTTTCAATGCTCCATATTCTGTAACACACACCAATTCAAGAGAGAAAGCAGACTTTATTGTTGATCCTTTTAATCCTATGAATTTGGTAAATGCTCCAAGTGGTGCAACTCATTTTCGTTTGATACATGCAATTTCTGTGGTTAGCGATTTTGCATATAATCCAACTACTGGAAGTTATGAAGCAGTAAATCCCATTCAAAATGAAGTAAGCGATGTTCAATATAGCGCTTACGAACCTTTGAACACAATGTATGGTGGTAACACAATTAGTTGCTTATTGCCAAATGGTGTAAATCCTGCAGCTGATGTTACAGTTCTTCAAAGCATTGGTATTGAATTTTATCAAGAGGTAAGTGGTAATTTCTATTTGTTTTCAAGTGGCAACTGCTTGAAAATTGAAGATGCATTTTAATCATCACCAAGTAAAAGCCTTCTTCAAAAGAGAGGGCTTTTTTATTTCACCTTAAAAATAAAAAAATCATGCAAACAAAAATAATTAGAGTTGCCCAGGGCAAACAAAGTACATTAAGTCAGTTATACATCAACGATGTTTTTCAATGTTATTTGTTAGAAGATAAAATCAGAGATGTAAAAATTCCAAAGCAAACTGCTATACCTACTGGAGTGTTTAAATTAACCTTAAATACTTGGGGTGGTAAAAATACTGAGTACCAAAGAATATGGGGTGCAATGCATCAGGGAATGATTGAAATTGATAATCTTGGAAGCTTTGACTATGTGTATATTCATTTAGGAAACAATTACAAACAAACAGCTGGATGCCCTTTATGTGGTTTCGGATTTCAATTTGTAAATGGTGATTATGAGGTTACACAAAGCAAAGATGCTTACAAAATGATATATCCAAAGTTGGCAAAAATTGCAAAGGACACTAGCAATAAAATTTTGGTTGAAAACAATTTTCAATTTTAAAAAAAGTAGTGAATGGAAAATGTAAATAATATAACTGTACTTTTTGGTTCACTGATAAGTTTATTGCTTTCGGTAGTTGCCTATTTTATAAAGCAGCTGCATACCGATTTTAAACGAATGGAAAAAGATTTAGTTGAAGTAAAAACAATGGCATTAATAATCAAAACAGAATTTAAAAGTGGCAATGATTTACTGAATCAAAAAGTAGAGTACCTGGAGAAAAGAGTAAACAATATTGAATTAACAATTTTAAAAAATCACGAAAATGAAAAGTAATAATATGAATTTGATAGACCGAATAAAAGCACCTACACCTAAATGGTTTAGGATTGTTAGAAGTATCGGTTTGATAATGGCCACCGTAGGTGGTGCATTAGTGGCATCGCCAGTGGCTTTGCCCACAGCATTGGTAAGTGTTGCTGGCTATTTGGTTTTGGGTGGTGGCATCATTTCTGCAGTTTCACAAACAGCTGTACAAGCTGAAGAAGAAATAAAAAATGCAGAAAAAATACCCGAAAATGGCAGTGAAAATTCCAAATAACTAAAGCTTTCAATGCAGTTAAAAGCCCCATTTATTGGGGCTTTTTTAGTTTAAAGATATTTTTCACTATGCTTTGCCTCGCAATGCTCCTATTCATTTAAGAGGTGCATTTATATTGCTTTTATGTAGGTGTTTAGGTGCAAGCAAGTATTTTTTATGTATTACCTACTTTATTTAATAATTGAATTTGCTTATCTAGTAAATCTGTAATTAAAAACTCTTCTAAGGAAGGTGCTAAAAATTTTGATTCCCAAGTATCAATTGGAATTACAACAATTAACTCAATTAAAATATTGTCTTTATGATAATATTTATTTCCTTCATATTCCTTTTGTTTTAATTGACCATAGAAATGTTTATGTAACCTAAAACCAATTACAGAAGTCATTGAAGCTTTTCCAATATAAGCACATATTTTATTAGAATCATTTTCATCATAACCTGCATAGATATAAACACCTGCATTCTCACAACCTATAGGGAATTGGTAATCTTTCCATTCTTTATTTCTCACATTAAGATAATGGTATGGTTCTGATTCCGATAATTCTGGAATATTTTTAATTTTAACATTGTCTGCTAGATATAAATTGAAATCGTCAATTGAAATACGAACTTCATCAATAAATTTTTTATATTTTTCCATAGTTCAAAATTAAAAATTAATGTTCACAATAATTCCTTTGTGGGGTTCGTCTTTAAGTTCTTGGTTAAATAAAAATGTATCGGTAAAAATTGTTGCAGCTGCATTTAATTTTTCTGTAAGAAAAATATGATCAATGCAGTGTTTAATATTTTCGGTGGCTCGGTGGATGTGGTGAGTGTTTGTAAAATTTATTAATTCACTCCTACTTTGGATATGTGGTAAGTGTCTTTTTTCATCTTCAAAAAATGAGGTGTTTAAATCTCCTGCTATAATTAGATTTTCATTTTGCAGTAAAATGTTTTCTATATCGGTTTTGAAATTGTCAAGCTCTGGCTTGGCAATTTCTGATTGGTGTTTAATACCATACGTTCCAATGATAGAAGCATAAATAATAATTTCTTTATTTTCTATCAAATATTTACAAGCTAAGCAAGTATAAGCATCTATAACAGAAAGTGTCTGTATAGGCTTGTATTTGCTAAATATGGTGCATCTTAAAGGTGTTTCACCTTTAAGATATTCGCCATAATGTAAATGTTGAAATTCTTTATCGGTTGGGATTGGTTGTGTACTGGTTGTAAAATATTTTTCATTGAAAATGAAAGATTTTACATTTTCAGTTACTATTAAAAAATCAAAATCATGCTTGTTGATTTCATCAATAAGTAATGTAAGAATTTGGTTTTTCTTTTTGAGCCAGTCGATATTAATCGTTCCGATTTTAAGCATAGATAAAATGTAAAGTACAAAGGTACTTTACATTTTAAAAAACTTTGTACAATGCCCTAAAAGGGCAAAGTACAAAGGAAACGGCTACCGGTGGCATAAACCCAAAGATAGCAGCTGCAAGGGAGCAAATAAACCCTAACGCCAGGCGATGGAGACCAAGCGAAAAAACGCTTACGAACAAAACGCTGATAGGCAAAACGACTAACTGGAGCCATACTGCCTAAAACGGGAGCACCACAAGAACAAACTGCTGGAGTGGTGGCTGATGGAATACTAGAAGATACTGACATAATAAAAAAAATTTAATATGCATTTATCAGCAAGGGTGATAAAAAAACCAAAAGGAAACGGAATAAGTCCCGAAGGGTGAAAAAAATTAAAAGCAAATTTGGCGAAGCATTGCTTTAATTTTTTTTCATTATGCCGTAGTCTTTTGGTTTTTTTTCGTGGGCTTTGTGTGTGTGCCACCCTTGCTAGTTTTGCATAATTAAATTATTTTTTATGGCAGTTATTCTTCCAGTCTGCCAACCACCTCTGTTATGTTTTGAGGTGCCTGTAAAGGATGGCTCTTTTTAGGTCGTTTAGCAGTGCCATTTGTTCGAGTATCTGTTTTTGCTTGGTTTCTATCTGCTTGACTTTTTGCACATCCTCTGCAAAGTCTTTGGGCTTTATGCTCACTCGATTTGCTTGCTCGGTTACATGGTTTTTAAATTCTTTGATACGAATGTAAGGAATGACTGAACCCATTAAATGAGGTTGGAAAAATTTCATTTTCCATAAACCAAAAAGTAAGGTAGTGTAAAAGTCTTTTTCGGCTTGATTTTTACAAGCTAAAACAAAACAATTTGGGCATGGTGCTTCTAGTGGTTTACCACTATTTAAGCCTTTGCAAAGTGCAAAAACATCAAATTGATTCACTCGATTTTTGGGATTGAAACTGTAGATTTTGATTGACTGCATAGTAAACTAAATTTTAAGTGTTACCTGCTTTATCCTTTGATGTGGCAAAAACCAACAAATATTTTTACAAAGAAAAAAACAGAAAAAAAAGAAAGCAGTCAAACAGGTGGCGATGCTAAAAAACCAAAAGGAAACGGAATAAGTGCCGAAGGCTAAAAAGGAAAAAAAATAAATAGCGTAGCTTTTTTTTCCTTTTTATTATGCCGTAGTCTTTTGGTTTTTTTTGTGCGCTGGCTTTGTGTGAGCCACCTAATTTTGCTTTTCTTTTTGTTCCTGTGATTTTTTTTCTTTGGAAATAAAATGATTCAAAAAAATATATTATTTCATTCAAATTGTATATTAATAAAAATGTAAAAAGTCTTTGGTAGCGTTGGCTTGGGGGCTATATGTCGCAGAAAAAATAAAGCATACCAAAAGATGCAGCATAGCTAAAAAGCAAGTGCCATACTGTAATGCAATGGAGGTATGGCTGTTGCTGTGGGGTGCTAAAATAATAGGTGAAATTATGAAGGAGTAATGGAGTGGAAGTTGTGCCACAACGTGGCGCTCTGGAACGCAATGGAAACGAAATAATGAGCCTTTTATTTAGCACATTGCCTTCAACAAATGAATGCTTTATTTTTTTCTGCACCATTGAAATGGGTGGTTGGGGTGTGTGGCTTTGGGGGGTGAAGCGTAGGCTAAAATATGGCTTCCAATAAAAAAGCTATACAACTAAAAACAATAAAAGAGAATAGCTTTTTTAGTGGCTATGGTATTGGCTACTTACACATAATGTGTATTATAGGACTGCCTTCTTTAGCATGCTTGCATGAGGGATGGTAAGGCAGTGCATAGCGAACCTATAATGCCACATTATGTTAATGTAGCTTCAGGCAGTTTTTATACTGGCATAAATGGAACGGTGGTGGTGGTTGGAGTGTAATGTCTTTTTGTTGCTATGCTGTGGGTTTGCTTGGCTCTTTGGCTGTGGAACGAAGAGGAACAGACAATGTGCCAAATGTGCTGCAAGCATAGCCACAAAAAGTATGACAGTTAAAAACTGACTGCAATACCATAGAGTGCATTGTGTGTTGGCTCTGTGGGTTGGCAATGCACAAAGCCATATTTTAGAAGCGATGGCAAGGGGGGATGAAAATATAAATTAATTAAATTATTTAACTTATAAAACTAATACCAAATGAGAAATATAATGCAAAATGAAGAATTTCAAACAAAATTATTACCTTAGTAGATTCTAGATTATTTATACGCTTTTATACTTTAAACTTTGATTGAACTACTACACTATTTAAGGAATATACCTGCTACAAGATTAAGGCAACTTGTAGGGCAAGATATTTGTGATGCAATTGTTGATTATAATATTTATATTAATAATCTAAATGTAGAATATGCTGAAATATTGCAAAATAAGTATGGGAAAAACATTCTTTTTGAAAAAGAAGTTTTTCAAACATTAATTATCTTTTTAAATGATAAATTAATTAAGGAAATTGCAAATGCGTTAAACATAGATGGTAAAAATGCTGACGATATAAGAGAAACAATTTCTAACAAAAAATATGGGTATAAAAATTTATCATTTTCTGAAACAATATTAGAAGTACTTAAATTAGATAAGCAATATTATTTGCCGCCATCTAATGATGTTATTGATAATTTTGAAGAAATATTAAAACCTAATTATCACCTACATGACTATCAAAAGAATTTAAAAGATAAGACCATTCAAATACTTTTAAATCCAAGTTACACAAATCGAATGTTGATACATATGCCTACTGGAGCAGGCAAAACAAAAACAGCTATGGAAATTGCCTCTGATTATTTAAGATGCAAATCTGTACTTGGAGGTTTTGATAATTCAGGTTATGTTGTTTGGCTTGCTCATTCAAAGGAATTAAATGAACAGGCTATTGAATCGTTTACTAATACATGGCGATTAAGAGGCGATTATGAAATTGATATTTTTAGAATTTTTGGAGATAATGATTACCCTGAAAATTTACTAAATAGTAATAAAGCTTTTATTTTTATTGGGTTTCAAAAATTTAATGCTATGATTAATTCAAAAAATTCATTGCAACAAAAGATTAAAAATAGGATAAAAGAAAAAGTTAAATTAGTCATAGTTGATGAAGCGCATAAATCACTAGCAGATACTTACGAAAAAACAATTGATTTGCTTGTAAAAGATAATGCAAGTGTACAACTTATTGGATTAACAGCAACACCAGGTAGAACTAGTAATAATGATGATGATAATAATGACCATTTAGTTTATTTTTTCAATTCAACTAAAATAGGTTTATTAGATTCATTTGGTATAGAAATACCCCAACCAATAAAATATTTACAAGAAAAAGGTGTTTTAGCAGAAATTGAAAGAGAAGAATTAATGACTGATGTTCAATTGAAATTATCAGAAAAGGAAATAAAAGAATTGAAAGTATTTGGAGATGATAAATTAAAAAAAATACTTAAAGATTTATCAAGGAACCCAGCAAGAAATAAGCTAATAATAGATAAGGTTAGTATTTCTGTACAACAAGGGGATTCTATTTTAATATTTGCATGTAATGTTGAACATTGCATTATTTTACAAACCTTATTAAAGGCAAATGATATTGAAGCTGGTACAATACTAAGCACAACCACGAAGTTTGAAAGAGAAGATGCAATTACGAAGTTTAAAAACAACCAATTAAAAGTTTTAATAAATTATGGAGTGCTAACAACCGGATTTGATGCTCCTAATTTGAATACACTTATTATAGCTCGACCAACAACATCAATTGTCTTATATAGTCAAATGGTTGGAAGAGCACTACGAGGAGAACTGAATGGAGGAAATAAAAAAAATAAATTAATAGACCTTAGAGATAATTTTGATTTAGGAAACGAATCAGAAATGTTTAATTTTTATAATGAAATTTGGAATAATTAAAACAACAGAAAAAATAATATGGCAGTACATTACTTTGACCCCAATGGGGTAGAATCATTAAGAGATAATGGTTATAGAGATACAGCAATGGCTTTATCTGAAATAATAGATAATTCTATACAAGCAACTGCAAATAAAATTGAAATAGTATTAATTGAGAAATTATCTAATACTAATAGAAAAGAGTGGCTTGTAAATGAAATTTTTGTAATTGATAATGGTTCTGGAATGGATGCTAAAACTTTAGAAACAAGTTTAAGATTTGGTGGTGGAACAAGACATAATGCAGCTAAAGGGCTCGGGAAGTTTGGAATGGGATTGCCAAATTCTTCAGCCTCACAATGTGAAAGATTTGAAGTATACAGCTGGCAAAAGAATAAAGAAACTTTTTATAATTATTTTGATTTCAAGGAAATTAAAGAAAACAAATCTGAATATCTGCCTGAGGTAACAAAAGTGGATTTGCCAAAACATATCAAAGATATTTTTCCAACTAAATATAATTCAGGAACAATTGTAAGATGGGTTAATTGTGATAGGCTAATATTAAAGAGGGCATCAAAGTTAGTTCCACATATTGAATGGCCTTTAGGTAGGATTTTTAGATATTTTTTAAGTGAAAAAAAAGTTGAAATAAAAATTAGAGTTTTTCAAGATAATGGAACTTCATTGTCTGAAAATTTTGCATTATCAAAAATGGTTAAACCAGTTGACCCATTATTTCTAATGACTGACACTCAATTATTTCAACCATTTAATACAATTGCAACAAATAAAATGTGGCAAGATGGTGAATATCTGTTTCCAGATCCAAATGGAGATAAGGAAAATAAAGAATTATTTAAAACAATTGGAGATTCAATAAAGTTAAAGTTCTCTATTGCTACAACTGAAACAAAAAGATTAGGTGGTGATTCTCCTTTAGGTAGAATATATAGACAATTTATAGGTATAAGCGTGTTAAGAGCAGGAAGGGAAATAAAATTAGATGATTTCGGATTTATAGGAGAACTTGGAGACCCTTTGAATAGATGGTGGAAAGTGGAATTGTCATTTGAACCTAATTTTGACAAATATTTTGGTTTAGATAATACTAAACAAAATGTACATGCATTTAAAAAAATAGTTGATAAAGACCAACTTGAAAGAACAGAAGAAGATGTACAATTAGAATTCATCTGCAAACTCTCTGAGTTTATAGAGAACCAAATAAAAGGAATGAAAGGCGATATCGATGCTATTGATGCCGGCTCACGAGGAGGAAGAGGAGGTTCTGGAACAGGTAATGGAGGCGCCAATATAGATGGAGGTGATGGAGGTCAAGATACTGGACCATTTCCTTCAGGTGCTGTTGTAGTGCCACTGCCTGATGACTCTCCTGAAAATATAGAAGAAGAAAAAGATGAAGTAAAGGAAGATTTAAAAAGGTGGCTACTATTAAGATATCCTGAATATGATAGTGATGAGTTAAAATTAAACCTTGCAATTGATTGGTTTTTTACAACAGAGTATAATCAGGTAATAGTTTTTCTACAATTAGGAGCTGCTGAATTTTATAATTTCCAACCTATAGGACATAGAACAATTATTGAAATTAATACTGAGCATGACTTTTATTTAGAATTTATTAGACCGATTTTTGATGAGCATGATTTAAATAAAATAGATCCATTATTATTGTTATTTGGTGCAATGGTAGAAGCAGAAAAAGAATTAGTTTCATATAAAGATTATATCAAAAGATTTAGAAGCTTATTTGCAGTTAAATTGAATCAATTCATACTAGATTGGAAAGAGAAGAAATAATGAAATTATTTAAAACAGGAATTGATTTAAAAGATAATTTAGTTGAATTTATTAATAACTCAACTAATCTTTTTGTTTTTGTTCCTTATATAAAATTGGAAGCTTTAAAATATTTATTAGATAATAATTCAACTTGTAAAGCCATATTTGTAAGATGGGAAACAAAGGATTTAATTACAGGTGCATCAGATTTAGAAATTTATCAATATTGTAAATCAAAAGGAATTGCACTTTATAGAAATAGACGATTGCATTTGAAATCGTATGTAGAAAATTATAAAAGTTGCTTTTTAGGTAGTCCCAATATTTCAAGTAGAGCTTTGAATATACCTGAAACAACTTTGTACAATTATGAATTAGCAACTATTGTAAATGATATGGATATTGAGGATAAGTTATATTTTAGTATTATAGAACAAGATAGTACGCTTATAACAGATGCAATTTATAATCAAATTATTAATCAATTGCCTGATAAAATAAAGGAATACCCAAAAGAAAATGATTTTGAATTAAGTATTACACAACCAGATAAACATTTTTTAATATCGGCACTACCATTGACTTATAGTGTTGAAACTTTATATAGAATTTATGAGGATAAAAAGTATATAAATGATGTGGAATTAAATTGTGTAACCCATGACCTAGCAATTTATAAAATAGCTTTTGGCTTACCATTAAATGAGTTCAAAGAAAAATTAGAAATAGAATTTTTTAATCATCCATTTATTAAATTGTTTATAAAGGAATTAGATGTAAAAGGTGAAATGTATTTTGGAGAGGTAAAGGCTTTTATACATAGTAATTGTGCAGATGTGCCATTACCTCGCAGATGGGAAATAACTGAAAATATTCAAATATTATATAGGTGGATAGTGAAATTAGGAAATGGAAATTATGCTGTAGATACGCCTAATCATTCTGAAAGATTATACAAAAAGTAATTAAAATATAATTTTTCGATGAATGAAACTGAAGTAAGAGAAAAAATTGTAATTCCTTGGTTAACACACATTGGTATAGATATATCAAATGTATCTATGGAGTATGGATTTACAATAAGATTAGGGAAAAATGTTTATAATTCAAAAACACATAATGAAACTAATAAAATTATAGGAAGAGCAGATTATTTAGTAAAAACTAATACTAATATTAATCTGTTTGTAATTGAAGTTAAAGGAAAGACAATAGCGCTTACAGAAGAAGATAAAGCACAGGGGATATCTTATGCACGATTAATTAATGAAGGGAATGTTCCACCATTTGTAATTTTGACTAATGGTAGAGAAACAAAAATTTATGACACATTAACTAAGGTTGAATTAAAATATATAGAAAATATTTCAGAGCACCCTTTTTTAAAAAATGGTTTTAAAATAGATGTTGATTTGGCTTTAAGAACAGAAGCACTCCAATACCTAATTACTTTTTCAGAAGATAATTTGCTATTATTTTGTAAAAATCAAGTAAAAAAAAATTTAGAGTTGTTAAGCAGTGAAGATGAGAATAGTGGAAAAAAATATATCCCTAAACTCTATATTGATAGAGAAGAAGAAAAGGAAAAGCTAAATAAACTAATAATTGACACTGATATTTCATCAAAAGTAATATTAGTTACTGGTATACCACAAGTTGGAAAAACTTCGTTTATATGTAATAATTTAGAGGTTTATTTAAGTAAGAATGTACCATGTTTATTTTATCCTGCTGTAGGATTAAAAACTGGAATATTAAAAGCTCTGGAGGAAGACTTCTCTTGGGGATTTTCAAAGGAGTTTGATATTAAAATAATTTTACAAAAATTATCGAAAATACTAAGCACTTTAAATAAACCTTTATTAATATTTATAGATGGATTAAATGAAATAGATCAGGAGAAAGCTTATTTAATAAGTGAGGATTGTGAAAAATTGCAAATCGCTAACATAAAAATAATAATTAGTGCAACTCGATATTCTTTAGCTCAAACTTTATTTCAAAGAGATTATGAAACATATTTTTCAAATCAAATAAATTTAACATTAAATGAATGCAAAATATTTAAACATAAAGAACTAGCTAAAATCAAAGAGAAATACATTATTCAAATTAAAGAATTTAATAATAGACAAGTAAAGTCCGCAATTGAAAAACATGCAGAAGTATATAAAGTTGAGCTCAATGCAAATCATCTATATAATAGTACAATACTTAGTAATCCTTTTTATCTACGTGGAATCTTTGAATATTATAAAAGTAAAATATTGCCAGTTGAGTTTGATACTTCTGAAATAATTCACAACAATTTACAAAGAAAGTTATTACGAGCAGGTTATTCTGAAATGTCTTCAATTATTCTAATAAATAAAATAAATCAAGAACTTTTTAATAACGGCGCTCCAATAATTGAAGTACATAATTTAAATATTAAATCTACAGAACTTAATCGGTTAATTGAATGTGCTATTATTTTAGAGACTCATAACAATTTTGAGAATTATAGTATTGATTACTATTACAGTAGAGAGAGGGATTTTGCAATAGCATATTATCTTAGAAAATGGAACACATTATTTCTAAATACCAATGAAAACATCATACTTAATGAGTTAATAGTAACATATAAAACAAATGTTGGTAGAGAAGCATTAAGATGGTTTTTTTCAACAAAAAATCATAAAAATCATTTGAAACATAGTTTCGAAATTTTGGAACATTTAGGAATAACCACATTTAATGATGTTTTTATAGATTCTATTTTAAAACAAGAATTTACCAATGAATATGATAAGCAATGGATATTGAAAATAGTTGGAAAGATTGTTGGAATTGACAAATTTGAAATTTCAAATGAAATTTTTGATGATAAGAAGAAATTAGGTGAAGTAGTAGTATTTATTTATAAGTTGATATTAGCCAACGACATTACTTTTCAAAATATAACAGAAAATCAATTAGTCTTATTTAAAAAATTATTGGAGTGTGAAGCGTATGAAGATGATAGTTTGGAATTTGATTCATATTCAAAAATGTTATTGGAAAATGATAATTATAAAGAAATTTATACTGAAATATTATTTTTTGACAAAAATGATTTAATAATTGAAAGAGTAGCACTTATAATGGCTAGTTCCAGTACTGAAATATTTATGGATACAATTAATAAATTAATAGAGGATAATATAAGTTTTGTAGCTGAAAAAAAAGAGCTACTAATATCCGCTATAAATCTTTTAGAAAATGAAGCAATAATGAATGATACTTATTGTGATCCTGGCAATATTGATGGATATGAATTAGATGAATTAATGTATAATTTATATCAATACAATAACACATACTCTGCATTACTAAAATTGTATGATGACGAAAATATAGGAAGTTATTTTAGAAACATAATAGGAGATTATGAAAAACAAATAATATACCTATATAAAAAAAATGTGCAAGATTTAGCTACGGCTAAAAGGATGGAAATTATTGAAATTTTAGGAAATCATTATTTGTTTGATTATGAAGATGAGTTTACAGAAAAACAAAAACATAACCCCTTACAATTATACTTGCCATTTAATGAGGAATTCATATTATTAAACAAACAAATTGCTTCTAAATATTTTAATACCAATTAATATTTCAATACTACTTATTTTTTATTAGGGTATTAAAAATTTGTTTGAATACATTACTTCTAATTTCAATATTAGCTTTGTTAGCACCTTCTTTATTAAAAGCTTGAATATAATCGAATAGTAATTTCCCGTATTTGTGTCTTTTCAATTTTAGTACTTTCTCAGGCTTTGAATTGTGTTTTAATCTTTCCTTTTCAAAATCTACAAAAATAGAAGCAAATTGAATATTATCAATATTAGAAATAGTTTTTAGATTTTTATATAGAAACCAAAAAACATCCACAAAAGCCCATTTATTTTTAAATATGCCTTTTTTTATTGCGTTAATGGCTTTCATTTTATCCAATACAATTTTAGCATTTTTAAAATATATTATAAAATCTTCTTTAGGTGAATCTGCTAAATCTGAGTATAATTGATACATTAAAGAAGCCTTTAAATCCTTACTATTTTTATAATGAATTAATGAAATAATATGATCTATATATTCTTGATGTTTAAATCTATTATTTTGAATTTTACTATCTTCTGAAAAAAATAATGTTTGCTGTTGCTCTACAAAATTGTCAATATAGGAACCTATATTACTTAGCATAGCATGACGAATTTCTGCAGGGTTTAAAACTACTCCTTTTTGAAGTCTAGTAAACAGTTCATTAATTTCATTAGATGTTGATGTTGTAATATTTGAAATATGTAATTCATAACTTAAAAATTGCGATTTAAAATCATCATTAAGTTGAGAAAAAGTAAGGTTAGAAATATCTACACCATTAATGATTGTACCTTTTTTAAGTTTATATCTATCGTTATGGAAATCAATAATTGCTTTAAATCTTTGTTGACCATCTGCAATTTCAAATAGATAACCTTTCGCATCAGGAACGCCGTAATATTTAAAATAAAGTTTAGGGATATCGAAACCATTTAATATACTATCTATTAAAAACGCTTTTCTATCTACTGTCCAAACATCAGTCCTTTGATATTGGGGTCTTGGATTAATTTCTAATTGTTTTTGGATTAATTCATTTACATCCCAAGTTTCTTTTACAATATTCATATTTTATTTTTTTAGATTTAATTTAAATAAAACAACTTGCACAACCTTCATCTTCTGCTTCTGATAAAATATCAAGCAAATAAGGTGATTGTATTTTGTTCTTTTTTGATTCTGTTCTTTTAATATATTCTTCTTTTATTCTTTCAATTCTATCTGGTTTAATTAATTCAGACAATGGTTCATCTTGAATCCAAGTGTAACCATCTTTTTCGTATTCCATTGCCTTTAAAAATAATTCATTGTGTTGCTCATACAACCAAACCCATTCAATTTTTTGTTGGTAAAAACAAAAGAAACAACCTGACCTACTTCGAGAATATGAAGATGTTTTGCCATTAATTTCAAACTCAACTGCTTTGTAATATGCAGGAACACCAACACCAGATGTTTCTAAAATATTAAAAATATCATCTCTAATTAATATTTCATCATTATCAATTAAATCAAAACTAGGCTCTTTTGATAATGGGTAATTAGTTGTTTTTAAAAATTCAAATACAGCTGCATTAAATTCTTTAATACCTAAATCTAATAACTGATTTAATTTTTGCTGTTGATTAAAAGTAGAACTTAAAGTTGAATGAATAATTTCATTTGCCCTTTCTGTTTTACCATTTAATGATAAACCACCATACAAACTATTGACTAATTGAATATTTGAATTGGCTAAAAATTTATTTATTACATCTTCACTCCAAATATTTTTACGAAAAGGAAAAATTGATTGAATGTTTGACTTTTTAGAAATGTAACCTTCTCTATCTTCATCGCCTCTAATACCTACATAAGATATTACAGGGTCGTTACCTACAAATTTTTCAAATGGATCTAATTTTAATTTTTTGGTACACCATCTAGCATTTGATGAAGGTAAATAACCATTGAACATTTTTATGAAATGGTCGAATGGTAACTCTGGACTATTATCTGCACCAGTTAGTCTAATAATTTTTTTACCTAAGAAAATTTCTAAATTATCAATAAGTTGATAGGTTTCGTCTAGCTCTTTGCCAGTGTCTGATGTATAATATTCTATATCCAAATTTGGATACTTTTTTTTCATGTAGATTCCTAAAGCTGCACTGTCTTTACCTCCAGATATACCTAATAGATGTCTTACCTTACTCATTTGTTCAACATTTCTTTTAAAAGGTTAGTTAGGGCAGCAATGTTAATACTATTATCTGATGAAAGTTTTTTACTTACACTTTCTTGAATTTTATTTACCTCTTCTTTTTTATTTTTAGGCATACGAATTATTTTTTTACTAATGCCATCAATGAATGAATTTATTTGCAAATCAAACACATCCTCTTTATCTTCTTTGAAATCAGTTTTGGATAAATTGGTTAAGCTATCTAACTCTAAAATCATTGATTTGAATTTATCATAAACTACAATTTCATCTTCATCTTTAATTTTATCTAAAGTTGTATTTATTAATGCCTGAACTAATGAATTCAACCAAGCTTTTTTATCATCAATTTGAGAATATAAACGCTGAACAAATATCTTTTGAGTAGGTAATAACAAATGCTTCCTTAATTTTTTGTACCTAATTTGTAAGTTAATTTTATATTCTTCAAATTCTATTTCTTCACCAACTATATCAGTTTGAATAAAAATTTCTAAACGATTAATAAGTTCATCATAGCAAACTCTTAAATCACGAATTGCATCTTGTAAACCAATAGCATACTTTTTAAGTATTTTTTTATCAGTTTCTATGCTTTTAATTGAAAATCCTAATGCTGTTGGGAAGTCATCAAAAAATGTTTGCTCTGGGTCTTTTGATGATGAAATTGCATTACGAATTGCAAGTGCTTCTTTAGATAATCTTTTAGTGTTTCTTGAATATTCTGGTAATCCTTTAAAGAAAGTTAGGAATGGTTTTATTGTTTCAATGAAGGTAGTATTAGATAATTTGTCTTTTGAGTTTTGATTTAAGAAAATTCTATAACTATTAAAAATATCAATTTTAACACCATCTAAAGCAAATGTTTTTATTTCGTATTCACTAGGTTTTTTAACTAATAAGTCTAGTACTTCATCAGTAATAAATGGGATATAACCATTTTCACCAAACAAAGCGTAATCGTCTCTTTTTATGAATAAAAAAGTAGGTAGCCAAAAATCTATTAAACCTTGTTTAAGTTTAAAAGGTTTCTCTGATAATAAAGAAACAAATTCTGCTACATTACGTCTTGAAGCTTTTGCGCTATCTAAAAACTTATTAGACAATTTCCATAAATCTAAAAATTTATTGTGATTATGTGGTTTGATTTCAGTGTTAACATCATCTACAAATAGCTTAATAGAATTATTTTCTAAGAGAGTTAAATAAATAGTTTTTTCTGGTGGAAATTTATCTTTTGCAAAATCTAACTGAGGCTTATCCCAATTGTTTACTAATGCTTTAAAATAATTTCTTTTAGCAGTATGTATAGATGCTGAAATTTTATGTTTATTAACTAACTCGTTATTAAATATTGGAGTTTTGCTGTAAATAACATTACATATTACTGATAACTTACTATTAAATTCTTTCTTACTTTTTATAATAACTTGCTCGCCATTGAAGTACCATTCTACTTCTGATTTAACGCCATAGAAATTATTTAAAATTTTATGAGTAAGTAAATTTTGTTGATGTAAAACAATGTTGTTTAATTCTCTTACTGCAACTTTATCTTCTTCATTTTCAGTAATTACTTTTTTTGTTTTTTCAATTTCAAATAATAAATCTTTTATGGATTTAGAATTTTTATAATAACAATAAAGCACAGCTTCTTTATTATCTAAAGAATGTTGTTTTATTTCACTAGCTCTAATCTTATCATTAAAAATTAAATTGATGAAACCATCTATTTCGCCAGTTGGAATATCGTTGATTGGATGAGAAGATATTTTGTATTCAAAAAGTCGTGGAGTACCTGTTTCGTACATTACTTTCTTTGCCACAATTGGTGGTAATTGGTAATATTTATTTAGCAAGGTAACAACATCAGTAACATCATCCAGTTTACCACCAGCTTCAATTAATGCAGTTTGAATATCTAAATCAGTCCCTTCAAATAAAACAAAACGTGTATTGTAATTTCTATAAAGAATGATTTTACGTTTTTCCAATTCTTCAATTAAAGAAGATGCATTTGGAATGCCTAAAACTTTTTCAGAATAATTAACTAGAAAAGCTTTATCCAAAATTGCGCCAGCTTGAGCATTTATATTTAAAAGCCCAATAGTTTTTATAATTTTAGAATACTCGATATTTTTATTATCAAAGGAAGCTTCAGATTTTTCTAATGCAGATTTAATAGATTTCCAAGCACTAAAATCTGGGTTGTATCTTGAATTTAAAAAAGCATAATAGTTAAACACTAAAAAATCATATACATCAGCAATAGTATAGAAACCATCTTTGGTTTGAATATGCTGAAATAATCCTGTGTGGTCTGTTGTTTCTAGAAAAGAGAATAAAGACCTTTCATTTTGCCCATATCTTTGTAGAGAAAGTGTAAGAACATAAGCAGATACTGCATCTAATGGATATAATTTTTCAGCAATTTCATTTATGTAATCTTCATTTACATTAAATGCTTTTGATTTTTTCAGTAAAGAAATTGCATTAGTGATTTCTTTAGAATATTTTTTTGTTGATGGTCTTTCTGTTAGATGTTCAGAAGCAAGAAATAATAATTGCTCTACTGGTTCATTAAATGTAATTTCTCTAAACCTACCTTTTACTTTTGTCCACTCTTGTTTTTGTGCTTGAGATAATGACAAAGCATAGGCATCAAAATTTTGATGAACCGTAGTGAAAAGTAAAATATTAAGCTCTGGATTATTTGCAAATTCAGCTAATTGTTGAATAAAATATAATTCCTTTTCTGGTTCATTTTGTGAAGCATACTCTAGGAATTTACCAAACTCATCAATAATAATTATTAAGATTGGATTTTTTTTACCTAAGTCGTGGTATTTATTATAAATTTCAGAAAAGATATTTTCTGTAAGATTTTTATTGTTTTTTATTTCAAATTGTTCAGCAAATACTTCTTTAATAGATTTATACTCACCAACAATGTTAATGAATTCTACTGTTGGGTTTGATAATAAATTAATACCAAAATGCTTTTTATTATTGCTTAAACTTTCTTGATAAGCCCAAAGAAATGAACTTTTACCAGTGCCATAAGAACCAATAATATTGAAAGAACGAATTGCTTTTTTGAAATCATTAGAAATTTGATTTACAACACGAATTGCATTAGGGGTAGGAATATAATTTAAATCCCTGCCTCTATCTCTAATGATATTAACTGATGTTGTAAATTTAGTTGACATAATATTTATCTAATATTTCAAATTTATTTGGTTTGATTCTAAACTGTATTTCTTTAACGCCAGCTTGGTCATTAAATGTAATACCATACTTTTTGAATTTACTATTTGATGAGATGCTCTCTATTTTATTTACTAAGCCAGTTCTGCCAATAGCAAATACACTGCCGATTTGATTTTTTTCTTGCTCTATTGTATATAAGCTAATAGATTTATCAAACCCATCATTATCTAAAATGCCATACAATAAAACTTCTTCTGGGATTTCAATTTTTTCGTCTGTTACGATTGAATAAAAGGATGTCGTTTTATCATCAACTTTTCTTTTCTCCTCTTGAATAATATTTAATTCTGTAAGTAGTCCAGAAAATGTATCTTCCTTGTCTTTGCTTTGTGCATCGGTACGGATATACATTTTTGTTAATACTTCAAAATCACTTGTAAGAGTATTTAGATTAATTTGGGTAAGATTTAGTTCTTCCGTTTTTCTTGTTACAAATGCAATAAAATTATCCCTTGTAAATTCAATTTTTTCTCTTCTAAATTCATTAAATATAAGGTTGTAAGTAGATGCAATATTTAATGTAACTAATTGGTAATGTAATAGCCACAAGGTAGCCTCATCTTCCAAATAAGGATCTTTGCCATCATTAGATAATAGGTATTCAGCAAATTCAGTAATATTTCCTTCTTTATCTAACACACCAAATGCTCTCATCCAAAAATTTATACCGGCAACCATATTTTTACCAACACCTAATTCTACTACAGCATCATCATCAGTAAATTTTTTACCCTTTTTAATAAAATCATAACCTTTTTTTAGCCACAAGTGCCTACAATGAAAGGTGTCGTGACCTGAAAAGGTTAATTTTTGTGGTATTTTAGTAGCTTCTATCATTAAATTAAATAATGCAAATATTTATCGTTCAAATTAAAGCAAATTTAATTAAAATAGTGCATAAGTTTTAATTTAGATTATTAACAAGTATTACAAATTGTTTGATTGTTATAAAGTATTGGTAAATGTATATGTACAAATAACAAAATGGTGCAATTTGGATAGGATAAGCAGGATAAGCAAAAAATGAAGAAAAGATTTTTTTATAAAAAGCTAAAAAATAAAATGGTTTTATTTGGTGAAATGGGTGCAAATTGAAACTAACGCTTTACTACTTTGCTTTAATTAGGTGGATAGTTTGCCAAAAGATTAGAATAGAAAAAAAATGAAAATGTTTGTGTTGAAATTTGGTTATCCTGCTTATCCATGCAAACAATAAAAATGGAGTGCAAAATGCACTCCATTTTTATTATAAATTTAAGTTTGTTTGTATTGGTGGTTGAATTGGTGGCAAAGGTGGTTCATTTTCTTTGTTTTTGCGTTCTACTTCTTCCCAAGTAAACTCTTTTACAGCATAGACATAACCAGTTGCTTTACTAATTCGTAAGAATTTATGCTTTTTAAGGGCTTTGCCAAGTTTATTAATAGTTGCATCAGTCAACGTAATTTTTGACTTTTCTGCCAACTTAGAACCAATTTGCGAAGCATTGAGAAAGGCGTTAGCCGTTTCTTTGGTGGCCGGCTCGAACCATGTGAGAAGCAGCTCTTCTTCTGGGCTTCGGAGCTGGTATTGTTCGTTGTTATCAGAAATGGATTTGATTTCTTCTTGGTCAAACCAATAACGAAAGCCATCGTTGAATAAATGCACTGCCTGTGCTAAAGCAAGGTTTATATCAATATCGTGTTGGTACTGGATGCCTTCGACCTCAAAGCAAAGAAAACGCCTTGAACCTGTGCTGTCGTTTAGGAATTGGGAAGTGTTTACACTGCCTGCAAACGAAGCTCTTCGTGGCATGGTTTCGTTGTTGTGTCCATAGGCTTTACGCATACGAATTTGGGTTTTGGTAATGATTTCTTTTAGTGAACCAATTTCGGAACGATTAAGGTTTTCTAATTCATCTAAATTAATGAGCATACATTCTGCTAAGTGTACCAAAGTGTCTTTGTTATTAGGATTGATGGTGCCTGAAAACAAATATTCTTTTAGTTGCTTAGGTACTAATTTTTCTACCCAGGTTGTTTTGCCTAAGCCTTGTTTACCACTAAAAACAATAACAGTATGATTGATAACTTTATCATTTAATACACAACCTACCATAGCTACTAACCATTTTTTAAAGCATTGTTGCCAAAGGTCTTGTTTGGTGGTGGTGATGGTGTTGGCTAATTGAGTGATGTAATCTATTTTGTTATCGTAATTAGGAAGGTTGTAAAAATAATCTTCGAAAGGATTGTACAATGGGCAAAAATCGGAATACAATAAATTGCGTAGTGAAGAAATATTTGTTTTGATACGAGCTTTTAGGATTTCACGAAGCATAGAATTTTCTATAAAATCATTCATTACATACCATTTCTTTTTGCCAAAATATTGAAACTCTAACTTGCCAGATACGATGTTATGACGAAAAATATATTTGTTAGATAAAAAGGTTTCTAATTTATCAATAACAGTTGGCTTTGGTTTGTCGTCATCTTCATCATCGCTATTATTTTCTTTTTTGGAACTACTTTTTTCAGTTTCAATTATTTCTCCATCTGAAGTAATGATAGTGTTGCTTTTAGTATTGGAATTATTCAAATTTTTGCCATACTCACTAACATTGCCATAGGCTGAATTTACTGCTTGTGTTACTTCTTTATCGTCATAATTATAATCGGATAAAATATAACCTAATGCAGCTTGTAATGGCACTGCTTTTCGGTTTAGGTTGCAGGCTAATTGATAAACAAATACATTGCGACTACCATTCACATATTGCACTTTTTTTTCGGTAAATTTTACACAGTGTTGATATACTACTTCGTAATTAGTAATAGGTTCTGAGTGCAAGGGCTCTTTTAAAAATGGCTTAATATGCTCTGTTAAATCATCCGTACAAATGACTTGAAAAATAGAAGCTGTTGGATTGTAAAATAATTTTTCATCGTAAGAAAAAAAGCAAAGTCTGGTGATGTCTTTTCCTGATTTGTCGATAGACAAATTAAGTAGTTTTTCGTAGTGTGCTTGCACACGAAGAAATGCATCTTTGTGTCCAGCAGCAGTAGAATTTACTTGCACTAAAATTTTTAAGCCATTGCCCGAAGGGCTAATGAAGCTTGCAAAAGTAAATTCGCAAGAATTGGCTTTTTGGCTTGTATGTTTTAATGTTTCTGCATCTAATTTATCAATATCTAAAACGATAAAAGATGAATATTCGGCTAGAAGATTTGGTTTACGACCATCCACAAATTTGCCTGAAGGAGTGAAAGCCAATAAAGATTTTTTAGCTTTATCGTAGGCTTCTATTTTGTTGTCTGCAAGAGATTTACGCAAGTAAACAATGGAGTGTTTGTATTTACCAGTTCGTATATCTTCGAGTATTAATGGAATGGTTTTATTTTCTACCACTTCATTGAAGTTTTTAAAAATTGATACTTGTGTCATTATTGAAATTAATTGATGTGTGATAGAAAATTATTTACTCTTACTACTGAAAGCTTTGTTGTAGTGTTCATTGAGTAGTTTTTCAACATCCGTTAATTTGTAATAAATTTTGTTACCAACTTGGCTGAATGAAATTCGGCCTTCGTCTCTCCAGGTTTGAGC
>Ga0114967_10001108_pt1 | contig 22433 bp, 21 predicted proteins | sample M_130628_MF_Meta_FD_92639 | JGI IMG/M metagenome (GOLD analysis project Ga0114967, IMG submission 92639) | Freshwater microbial communities from Lake Montjoie, Canada to study carbon cycling - M_130628_MF_MetaG | ecosystem: Environmental > Aquatic > Freshwater > Lake | place: Lake Montjoie... | reverse complement strand
GCCTCAACGAAACCATAATAAAACAGATCGCGCTCGCCAACGAACGCCTCTCCGGACAATCTCCTCCTGACGCTTCAGCATGAGTTCAACTCCAAAAAATTTCACAAACCCGCGCGCGAAACATAATTTCACAGGCCGCACCGTTTCCATCGCTGGCGTAGGCGCGTATGTGCCGGAGAAAATCCTCACCAACGCAGAACTCGAAAAGCTCGTTGATACCAGCGACGAATGGATCACGTCACGCACCGGAATCAAGGAACGCCATATCGCCGCCAAGGAGGAATTCACGTCTGACCTCGCAACGAAGGCTGCAGAACGCGCGATGAAATCCGCTGGCGTCACGGCAGACCAGATTGATCTCATCATCGTAGCCACAATCACGCCGGATATGGTATTCCCGTCCACGGCTTGCATCGTGCAACAGAAGATCGGCGCGAACCGCGCGGCGGCGTTCGATCTGGAAGCAGCTTGCTCCGGCTTCATCTACGGCCTTGAGATCGGCCAGCAGTTCATCATGTCGCGAACCTACGACACGGTATTGGTCATCGGTGCGGAGAAACTTTCGTCCATCATCGATTGGAAAGATCGCAACACCTGCGTGTTGTTCGGCGACGGCGCGGGCGCAGTGATTCTGCAGAATCGAGAAAACTCCCATGGTCTGCTCACTGCTGTGATGGGCGCAGACGGCAGCAAAGCAAAATTACTCTATATGCCCGGAGGCGGAAGCCGTTGCCCTGCCACTCCGGAATCTGTGGATGCGCGATTGCATTATCTCCGCATGGAAGGCAAAGAAACTTTCAAACACGCCGTTCAAGCTATGGTGAGCGCAGCCACAGAGGCGATGCGCCGCTGTGACGTGGACATCACCAAAATCAAGTGCGTCATCCCACATCAAGCGAACCGCCGCATCCTCGATGCTGTGGGTGAGCGTCTCGGCGCAACACCTGAGCAAGTATTCTGCAACTTGGACCGTGTAGGAAATACTTCTGCCGCGTCTGTCGCCATCGCACTGGATGAAGCCGTTAACAGTGGCAAAATCCAACGTGGGGATCTGGTGCTGCTGGTGGTCTTCGGCGCGGGATTGACGTGGGGCGCAGCAGTAATCGAGTGGTGATGCTCAGAGCATTTCCTGTTTCAACTCCACCATCAACCGCTTCTCCGCCTCCTCATTGCTCAATCCGTGGCGATGACGCATCACGCTCACGCCGACCACTGGCGGGTAGGCTTGGTCCGCCTTCATGCGCGGCTCTACGTATTCAAACACCTCGAAGAGCAGTCGATTCGCCGCCACGTAGTCCAGCCCTGTGAGTTTTTGGATATAGCGCGTGGCGCGGTCAATCAATTTAAGATTGCTCGGCACGACCCAGATCATGTAGTTGCCCATCACGCGACCGAGCCGCACCATCGTGCAGGTCGAAAGCGTGTTGAGCAACATCTTGAGGCCAACGCGCATCACGCCGTTGAGCAGTAAATCCGCCTGAGGCACGGGCACGAGAACGGTGATGCAATCAGGATTCCACTTCGCGGCGAACTCACCAACTTCACGGCAACTCTCCGCGCTGCCGACGTAGATCAAACCCGTCTTCGCGCCTGCCTTGCGCGTCACATCAAGTTGCGCGCGATGAAATCCATCCGTCGCAAGCAGGGAGTTCTTTTCTGATTCAACAACCAATGCCACCGCGCTGTCGCCTGCCCCGGGCAGACGGTTTGTGACTCCATCCATTCCGATGCGGAAGCGCATCAACTCCGCATAACCGATCTTGCCGATGATCTCGACGGTGCGGGGGAACTTGTCGTCAGGCACGAGGCCGCGCACGTCGTCCGCGTGCCACTGAACGCACTGCGGCTTGCGTTTGCAGACGCGTTCCCAGGCGGCGTCAGAGTTTGCATACGGCACATAGAGAAATGCCCACGACTCAGTGGCTGTGCTGTCATCGAACTTGCGGAAGGGTGGCGTGCAATACGTAGGCGAGCGTTCAGTCGTGTCCGTAAGCATGTCAATGCCCACTTGGTCGGCGAAGTAATTATTCTTACGCCCGGCGCGATAGACAGATTCCTCCATGGCTGTGAGCTTCGCCAGTTGCCTTAGCACGGCAGGAGATTTCAACGCGGCGTGAAGCTCGGTGAACTTGGAGAGGAACGTCTTTGCCACTGAGTTTGAATCCAGACCGCCGATCAAGTCGCGCACGACCATCTCCAAAAGCGTAGTCATGACTGCCAGTTGAATGCTGGTCGCCTGCATCCGAGTCGAGCCGGTGATGCCCATCGGACCGGTGGTGAGGTTGATTTTCTCTATTCGCGCGTCTTGGATCACCTCACGACTCCGCTGCACCTGTTCGCACAGCACGTTGTCAGGATTGTTATACACGAAATAAACCTTCGCACCGACATCTACGCCCCTCCACGCCGTGCCGATGACGAACGACGTCTCGCCGCCTTCCGTGATGGCGAACACCACATCCCTGCTATTCACGCCGAGATCGCCGATCTGTTTCTTGCCGAACGTGGTGAAATCCTCGAAGCCTTCGACTGCTTTAATGAGTGCGAAATCGCCGCCAGCCATCACTGGAAACGCGCGATTCTCCCAATTTTTGGCCTCAGGCTTACTGCTCTGCTGCCAAAAATCTCGCCAGATGGATGCGAGTTGGATGCTCAATCGTCCCGTTGAGCCGCAGCCGGTGAAATAAATATTACCGCCACTATTGAGCGATGCCAGCACTGCATCGGCGATCTTCCGCGCGCGACCAGACTCCGCGAACTCATGATACTTGCGCACCACATCATCATCCACATCGAGGAGCAACTTCAGTCCCGCGGCGATGTCTTTGCGCGCGACTTCACTGAGCTCAGCAGTGACGGGATGCGATGATTCCGTGGTCAGCGCGCCGAGTTTGAATTGGTCGGCAATCTTGAGAAATTCAGCAGAACGTTGATCAGAGGTCTGGCTCATGGGGTTGAAGGAGTTGAAATCAATTCGCCATTCAGTTTGGAAGCGGCGGGCTAAAAAAGTTGAACATGCTGATGATGTGCTTGGCTTCGTCCCGCAAACCTTGCGGCAGAAAAATCCAGATAGCCGCGGCGGCCGCAATGTAAGGGCCGTAAGGAATGCGTGCAAACTTCTCACGCCCCTTGAGCGACATGCCGATGATGCCAACCGTCGCACCGATGAACGAACTGGCGAACAGTGCGAAGATCGTGGCCTGCCAGCCGAGAAATGCGCCGATGGCGGCCATGAATTTCACGTCGCCAAAACCCATTGCCTCCCGCGGCAGTGTGATTTCTGCGCCGACGGCTTCCATCTGATGAACGGTTTCGGGATCAAATTCTTCATCGCCGATTCGCAGACGTTTTGGCGAGAGTCGCACCTTCACATTCACATAACAACGATCTATTAGCTCAAGAGTTTTGGCTTCGATGACGATTTCATCGGACTGGCGATAGAAAAGTTCGCCATAAGGAATGTCGCCGGTTGGAAGGTGAACCGCGGATTCTGAAAAGATAATTTTTGTGTCGAGGGGCAACTCAACTCGCTGCCGTCCGAACATCAATTTGCCAAGCCGCACGATGGCATATACGACTCCAAAGCCCACGCCTGCGCCGACCAATCCCTGCCACAAGCTGCTGCCGATACTGTTTTGCGCGTGCAGCATCGGATAGAAAAGAGAGCAGCTCAAACCCGCGACAACACCACCGATAGTGATCTCGTCCGGGATGATGTAGTGGTCGAAGTCAATGAACGTGCCGGCGATCATTCCGGCGAGCACGAGTGAATAGATGAGCGCGAGCATCGGGGAGTTTTGTCCATGAGTCCACCACGCGAACAGGAACATCACACCCGTGAGCAGTTCCACGAGAAAGTAGCGGGCTGAGATCGGCGCGGAGCAATTTTTGCATTTGCCGCGAAGCACAATCCAGGTGATCAACGGCATGTTGAGAAACCACGGGATTGAGTACTTGCAGTGGGGACAATGTGACGGTGGCGACACAACGCTCAAGCCCAGCGGCATCCGGTAGATGCAAACATTGAGGAAACTTCCCACCATGCTGCCTAGCACAAAGAACACGACAGACCAGAAGTGGAAGTGCACGCGTGACCAGTTTTCAGGATCGAAGATGGGAGCAATCATCGCAGATTATTTCGCGCCATAGACATTTTGTTCCAGCGCGGCACGCATCGCGGCGAGGGGCGTGGTTTTGCCGGTCCAGATTTCTAACGACTTGGCGCCTTGATAGAGCAACATGCCTAGACCGTTGGCGGTTTGACTACCGGCGACCTTGGCGGCTTGCAGAAATGGCGTTTCTGCTGGGCGATAAACCATGTCGTAAGCTGTGCGCGTTTGTTTGAGCGAGAACTGATGTTCATCGAACGGCAACGCGTCGTCCGGCTTCAAGCCGAGAGACGTGGCGTTCAGCACGAGATCAATCGGCGATTTCGGATAACCCACGACAACCTTCACGCTGGGATTACGACGACGAATCTCATCGGCCACGGATACAGCTTTTGATTCCGTGCGATTCACAAGAAACAATTCACCCGCGCCTTCAGCAGCGAGCTTCAACGCCGCCGTGCGTCCCGCGCCACCCGCACCGAGCAACAAGACTTTTGCGCCGCGCAGCTCCAAACCCAAATCTTCGCTCAACGAACGAGTAATGGCGTCGGCATCAGTGTTGAAACCGCGTGCCAGAGTTTTGCCACTGGCGTCAACCTCGAAGCGAATGGTGTTAACCGCGCCCCAGAGTTTTGCGGAAGCATCCAGAGCATCCACCATCTCCATCGCGAGAAGTTTGTGAGGCACGGTGAGATTTAATCCGACAAAACCCATGGTGCGTGCGCCCTCGATGGCGGTGCGGAGTTGGTCGGGACGAACGTCAAATGCGAGGTAGCGCCAGTTGAGGCCGAGCGTGGCGATGCCAGCGTTCTGCATGGCGGGAGATGCGGAGTGTTTGATGGGATGGCCCAGCACGGCGCAGAAGCGTGTGCTGGCATCTATCGGCGATTGAAACGGCGCTGACACGCGAGGGTTATACGGGCGACGCGACGAAGTTCAAAGCGCATTTTCGCCCACGACATAGCGGAGGCGTGTTTGCGCCGTGGATTGTGAATAAAAAGTTTTTGCTTTTTCTGAACACTCCTGCCCAAAATACGTCGAAGTGTTCGTAACCAATCGGTGCTTGCGACTCGTTGTTCCTCACGACCAAGTTTAAGCACACGGATTTTCGCATGAATGTACCATTATTTTTTTCCGTCGTGGGGTCCGTTTCTTCCGAATCGGAACTCGTCTATATCCTCAAGCGCGCGACGCCAGAGGCTAAGATCATCATCTTTCTTCTGCTGATATTCTCCATCGTCGCTTGGTATAAGATGATTTTTAAAATCATCCAGATGAGCCGCGCCAAGAAGCTCAATCAGTTCTTCACCGAGGAATTCAAAAACCAGAAAGGGGTGCTCGATCTCTACGACAGGCGAATCCAAGCGGAGGGTTGTCCGCTGTTTGCCGTCTATCAAACAGGCAGCGTGGAACTCGATGCACGATTGAAAGGGGCGGCGGGTGAGGCGCGCAAGAAACATATTTCTCTCAAGAGCATGGAGCATGTGAAGCGGCTCATCGAAAATACTGTCGCGCAGGAATCGTTGAAGCTGGAGTCCGGCCTTATCTGGCTTGCGGCGGCGGTGAGCGGCGGGCCGTTCCTCGGATTGCTCGGAACGGTGTGGGGCGTCATGGATACGTTTAGCGGCATCGCCCGCACAGGCAGCGCCACGATGGCGGCCATGGCTCCGGGTGTTTCAGCCGCGCTGGTCACGACGGTAGCCGGACTGTTGCTCGCGATCCCGGCGATGTTCGGCTACAACGCGCTCGTGCATACGCTGCGCACGCTGACGGTGGAATTGGATAACTACGCGCAGGAATTGGTTTCCAAGATGGAGACGGAATATCTGAAGGACGAATGAAGCGCTTCTCACAACGCAGTCATCTGGTCACGCTGAGTGAAATCAATGTCACTCCGCTGCTCGACCTTGCGTTCGTGCTACTCATCATCTTCGTCATCACAACGCCGCTTTTAGAACAGGGCATCAATCTCAAATTGCCTGCTGGCGGCAGGCCGGACACCACGATCAGCAAATCCGACATCCGCACGGTGGAGATCGATCCCAGCGGCAGCTACATGCTGGATCGAAAGCGCATGTCGTTGAACGATCTTGAAGCCGCGCTCGTCGCCGCGAATCGCGCGAATCCCAAGACGGTGGTCAACATCCGCGCAGACAAGGATGGGAAGAACAAAGATCTACTCGCCGTGATAGATCGCTGCCAACGCAACGGACTCACGCGCTTCTCGCTTCGCACCGAACCCAGCACGAGCCGATGAGCCGCCTCCAGAAAAAATGTTTCATCGGCGCAGCGAGCATGCATGTTTTGCTGTTCGTGGTATTGATCGTCGGGCCGGGGTTCTTCTCGAAGGATGACACGATGGATGAGTCGGAGGTGCTGACGTTTGTTCCGTTGATGGCGACGGACAGCGCACGCGCCGGGGGCGGAACGCCTCAGCCATCGAATCCAACACCGCCTGCGCGGCAAGTGGCAACGCCAACAACTCCAAAGCCGCAAGTTGAGGAACAAACTCCGCCGCCTGAACAGCCGCAAGTGCGCGCGCAAGTTCGTGAAAATCCGCGAGTTCCCGACAAGGTGGAAAAATCCGAGAAGGTGGAAGATAATACAAAGACACGCGATAATCGTGATTCTTTGCAGCCCAAAACAGACAAGTCCAAGAAGCACGAAGTGAAGGTCAATACGAAGGTGGTTGCGATTTCCAAGGATCGTCGCAATCCGACCACCAATTCTTCCAATACGGATGCGACGGCACAGGAACGAAAGGATCGCGAGCAGCTAGCCAATGCCTTTGCCAGAGCGGGCAGCCGGGCGAAAGATAGTCTCTCCACTAGCACCAGAGTGGATATGCCCGAAGGTCCGGGGGGTGGCGGCGTGAGCTACGCGAATTTCGCGCAGATCGTGCGGAAGGTTTATACCGATGCGTGGCGCATCCCGGATGACGTCACAGATGATGAAGCCGTCGTAAAAGTTAGCGTGACCATTGCTCGAAACGGCTCAGTGATTTCCTCGCGCATCATCGTCGAGTCCGGCAGCAGGATGGTGGATCGTTCTATCCAGAACGCGCTGGATCGTGTCACCACCATCGGTGTGGCATTCCCTATTGGTGCAAAAGAATCTCAACGCACGTTCACCATCAATTTCAGCCTTAAAGCCAAAAAATTACTCGGATGAAAAAAGGATTTCAATTTAGTCAGATGCTCGCCGCACTCGCATTGATTGTCTGTGTCGCTCCCGCATCACGATCATACAGCGAAGAGATCAACATCAATGTGTCCTACACCCCCGGCCACGAGAAACCCGTTCCGCTTTCGATCAGTGGATTCAACGGTGAGGCGGAGGAAGCCATCAAATTCGCTCTCACAATCCAAGGATTCACATTCACGTCATCCGAACAACCGCAATACCTTCTCAGCGGCAGCGTGAATGGAAATCTTGTCGGGCGTGCGCAGGATCGCATCAATCGCACTTACCTTGTAAACAAAAGCTACTCCGGCGGTTCAACAAGGAAGCAAGCTTACGCGTTCGCGGACGATTTCCTCGCAGCACTCGGACGCAAAGGCATCGGCTCGACGAAAATCGCTTTCAAGAAGGATACCGGTGTGAACAGCGAGATTTGCATCGCGGACTTCGACGGTGGCGGCGTGCAAACCGTGACGTCTGACAACGCCATCGTCATCTCACCCTCATGGATTCCCGGACGACTAGGGCTTTGCTATACATCATATCGCAACGGCGCCCCGGACATTTATCAGCACGATCTCAGCTCAGGACGCCGCACGCCGGTGGCGCGTTATCCGGGATCGAATCTTAGTCCCGCCGTTTCCCCAAATGGCAAACGGGTGGCCATGATCCTCAGTCGTTCTGGCACGGTGGATTTGTACGTGGGCGACATTGACGGTGGAAATTTAAAGCGGTTGACCCAATCGCGCGAGGACGAATCCTCGCCATGCTGGTCGCCGGATGGACAGTGGATTTGTTTCGCGGGTAAGAAAAATGAGCGTCGTTCACTCTGGAAAGTTTCTGCCTCCGGTGGCGAGCCTGTTCGGATTGCCACAGGAGTCTCCAACCCATCAGAGCCGGATTGGTCGCCTGACGGCAAGTGGATCGTGTTTACATCGCAACGGGGCGGCGGATTTGACGTGTGCGTTGTCCCGGCTGCTGGTGGTACGGCCACGGTGCTTGTGGAAGGCGAGGATCCGTCTTGGTCTCCGAACTCGCGCACCGTGGTATATGCCCGGCGCTCGGGTAAAGGGAAGAACCTCTCTATGCTTGACGTGCCCACGAAACAAACCAAGACTGTTTCCCGGATTTCGGGAAAGAACTCACAACCCAGTTGGGCGAAATAAATCGCCTTCCCAAAACACTCGAAGAAAATGAAAGCTACAAAAATCACAACTCTGCTGGTCGTCGCGCTCGCGCTCACAATTGTCGGCACTGGTTGCCGCAACAAGCCCGTCGGCGTCACTGATATTAAGAACAAGCAGTATCGCGTCGGTGAAAATCCAGGTGTTGGAGAAGGTTTCAAGTTGCCAGGCGAAACACCTGTCACTGGCGATCTGACTGGTGGAACGCCTCAATCCACGAAGTTTTCTAATCCTGACGACTTCAATCAAGACCGCGGAACGTTTGCGGCCAACACAGTTCACTTCGAGTATGACAGTTCAGTGGTGAAGAGCAGCGAGCAATCAAACCTCGCAGCCGTGTCTGCCTACATGAAGGGTAATTCGACCATCGGACTTCTGATCGAGGGTCATTGTGATGAACGCGGCACAGAAGATTACAACAACTCCCTCGGTGAACGCCGCTCAACCGCGCTTCGTGAAGCCTTGATAGCCATGGGAGTAAGCGCTGAAAACATCATCACCCGCAGCTTTGGCGAATACAAGCCCGTGTCGGCCGGTCAAGATGAATCTTCTTACAAGCAAAACCGCCGTGGCGAATTCGTGGTGTTGACTCCGAAGTGATTTGAGGGCAATCCGATCTGGCCGGGGAGTATTGGCTTTACAAAGCTGACTTTCCGGCCTAGCTTCCGAGACAAGGTGAAAATTATGAATATGATGTTTGGAGCTATGCTTGGGGGCTGGGAAATCGTCCTTATTCTCGCCGTAGTTTTAATTTTATTTGGAGCGAAGAAAATCCCGGAACTTGCCAAAGGCTTGGGCAGTGGCATCAAAGAATTCAAGAAAGCGACCCGCGAAGTGACAGAGGAGCTTAATAAAGCCTCCGATGACACCCAACCAACCGCTCGCAAGCTGCCCCCGACCAATGCGCAGGTGCAAGCCGAACCGACGGATTCGCAATCGACCCAAACTCCCAAAGCCTGACCTGAGAGTTTAGTTCATGGCAGATGAATTCGAGTCGGAACACTCCGAAAACGGAGGCGAAGGCGGACCGGTCAAATCTTTCATAGATCACCTAGAAGACCTTCGTTGGGTACTAATCAAAAGCACGGTCACTCTGACCGTAGCTATGTTGATATGCCTTGTAGCGGGCAACTACGTTGTCGATGTCCTCAAATGGCCGCTCACTCGAGCCAAAGTCAGTTATCCAGGCACAAATCAAGTCGTCACCGTCGCATTTGGCACTAACAAGCTTGGTACATTTCAACTCACCGCAGATCAGAAGCGATCAATCGATTTGGGCACGAATCGTTTTGTGGCGGTTGAGGTCGCACCCGTGGCGCTCGGCACAAATCAAGTCTTAGGATGGAAACTAAGCCCTGATGTCGAGCTGGCCGAGTCCGCTCAGAAACTCAAGATCGATCTCATCAACCTCAGCCCGGCTGGCGGTTTTTTTGTGGCGTTTCAAGTGGCTCTTTACGGAGGAACGCTCTTGGCCGCCCCGTTTATCTTTTACTTCGTGATTTCGTTCATCTTCCCGGCTTTGAAAATGCGTGAACAGAAGTATGTGTATCGCGCGATTTTCTTTGGCGGAGGACTTTTCCTGGCAGGAGTATCGTTCTGCTACTTCGCGCTCATGCCGGTGGCGTTGTCTGCGTCCCAAATGTATTCCAACTGGCTTGGATTTGGCGCAACACAATGGCGGGCAGAGGATTATATCAGCTTCATTTGCAAATTCATGCTCGGCATGGGACTAGGGTTTGAACTGCCCGTCGTCCTATTGACGCTGGTCAAGATCGGCGTGCTGAACTATCGCACTCTGCGAGCGATGTGGCGCTACATGATCGTCATTGTGCTGGTTTTGGGTGGATTGCTAACCACACCAGAAGTGATTACCCAAGTGATGATGGCTGTGCCGCTCTATGGGCTGTACGAAATCAGCGTTTGGATCGCATGGTACTGGGATCAACCCGATCGAGCTAAGGCGCGTCGCCGTTTGATCGCCGGATTTGTCACATTAGTGTTCGTTCTTTACGTCGCTTGGAAATACGGCTGGCCGTGGCTTATAAGTCACCTTCACGCTTGATTCTCTAGTGCCTATGCGCATGAGTGTGCGAATTTTTCCACGCGGACTTGTCGCCGCCAATCTCACTGACTAAACTCGACACACAGAACTCTGTTTCACCCGTTTTGAGTTCACGATTTAACCCGATTTAATTTTTCTCATGGATAGTTTTCTCATCAAAGGCGGCGTGCCCTTGCACGGCGAAGTCGAAATCAGCGGCGCGAAGAACGCCGTGCTTCCCATCATGGCGGCGACGTTGCTCACCAACGAACCGTGTGTCATCCGTCGCGTGCCAAATCTCAGCGACGTGCGTTTCATGGCGCAAATCCTTGAATGGCTGGGTGCAAAAGTGAAGGTAGACGGCGACACAGTGCACGTTCACGCCAAGAAAATCAAAGGCCACGCCGACTACGATCTCGTGCGCAAGATGCGTGGCTCGATCTGTATCATGGGCCCTCTGCTGGGACGATTGAACAAGGCTACGGTATCGTTGCCTGGCGGATGCGTCATCGGCGCCCGCCCTATCAATCTGCACTTGAAAGCATTTGAAGCGCTTGGCGCGAAGATCCGGATCGAAAGTGGATACGTAGAAGCGTCTGCCAAGCGTCTGGTCGGCGGGCCAATGTTCCTTGGTGGTCGCGCAGGTTCAACCGTCCTCGGCACTGCGAACGCCATGATGGCGGCCGTTCTCGCGAATGGCGTGACCACCATCGAAAGCGCGGCGTGCGAGCCAGAAGTCGTGGACGTGGCGAATTTCCTCATCGCGATGGGTGCGAAGATTCAAGGCGCAGGCGGCCCGACGGTCACAATCACGGGCGTAAAAGCACTTCATGGCGCGGAACATAACGTAATCCCGGATCGCATCGAAGCAGCCACATTTGCCATCGCGGCAGCGATGACCAACGGCCAAATCACCATCAAAGGCGCACGTGCTGATCATCTACACGCTGTGATAGACAAATTGCAGGAAGCCGGAGTCGTCGTAGATCATCGCGGCTCGGACATGATTGTTCGGCGCGGGACCAAATTGAAACCTTCGGATGTCACAACGTTGCCGTATCCGGGTTTCCCGACGGACGTTCAGGCGCAGATGATGGCGTTGATGACCATGTCGCCGGGTATCAGCATCATCACGGAACGGATTTTTGAATCACGCTTCATGCACGTGAGCGAACTGACGCGTCTTGGTGCAGACATACAGATCGAAGGACCGAGCGCCATCGTAAAGGGCGGAAAACCCTTGAGCGGCGCGCCTGTGATGGCAAGCGATCTGCGCGCTTCTGCGGCGTTGGTCATCGCTGGCCTTGCGGCGAAAGGCACGACGCAAGTGAACCGCGTGTATCATCTGGATCGCGGTTACGAGCAGATGGACGTGAAACTCCGCAAGCTCGGCGCGCGTATCCAACGCATCGAGGAATCATGACAAAAGCTATCTGGGTATTGATTGTTCTGGTGGTCTGCTATGGCGGCTACCTCCTGTTTCAGGAGTGGGACAAGGCGCGGCTCGAACATGATGGCAAAAGGAAAGTAGAAGCCGCAGCAGCAGTGTCCGGCGAAAGTCTTCCCGGAATGCCCTATCAATTGGATACTACTCTGAGGTCGGCTAGGGATAACGGTCCGGCAGCATTTCAATCGTGGTTTAGCACAAATGAAAAACTTCTCTCCGATCCTCGCAAGGCGTGGATCGAACTCGAACTCTGCGTGGCGATGTCGCGGGAGAATCCATCGGAGGCGAAAAAGATTTTTAACCGTGTCAAAACTCGCGTCGCTCCGTCTTCACCAGTTTGGCCGAAGATGAAGGAGATGGAAAAAACGTTTGAGTAGTCAGGGTTGATCCGTCCCCGCAGGCCAACAGCCGCGCGCTAAAAGCACGCATGAACTTCCTACGGCGCATCAAAGAAATCTTCGCACAAAAGGATCAGCCCGAGCATCTCCGGCGTGGTGAACTTGGCGAGCGCGCGGCGGAAAAGTTTCTTCGCAAGGTGGGGATGAAATTTCTTACGGGTAACTTCCGCTCTGAACGCGGAGAGATTGACCTCATCTTCCGGGACGAGGATTGCCTTGTGTTCATCGAGGTGAAGACGCGCTCGTCGGAAGAATGGGGGCGTCCGGCCGCCGCCGTGGATGCGCGCAAGAAACGGTTGATCTGCCAGACGGCGTTAGATTATCTGCGCCTCATCAAAAATCCTCAGGTGAAGATCCGGTTCGACATCGTGGAGGTGTTGTTGAGTGATGGTGAAGTGCGCGAGGTGCGACATCTGCCAAACACGTTCCCAATGAGTCGCGGGATGCGATATGGATAATCACCTCAGCGCTATCAACACGAACCTATCGCGCTCAATCCAGCCTGTCATGCGACGCGTCCGGATGAGGAAATAATTACCCCTCTCTCGCAAGACACGCCCCGGTTCACCTGCGGCCAGTTTTGTCCTAGCCTCGGCCTCTGTGGTAGGCGTTAGCCGCAATGGCGTTTCCCGCCTCAAGACAAAACCAATCTTTGAGCGTGTGTACACGCCGTAGTTCGCGGGCAGGCTTATTAGGAAAACTCCTAGTCCGAGGGCTACCAATGCCTGTTGCGTGGCGGATCGGCGGCGCCGCAGAATACCCGGCAACATCATCGCTCCAACCGCGAACCAAAGGCTTCCACACGCGATCCACGCCCAGACATTCGCGGGCAACCATCTCGCCGCGATCTCGCACCAGGTCAGGTCCGGCGATTCAAGCTGTGCGGATTCACGAGCGAAATTGAGATTGTTTTCCACCTCACTGCTGCGTGAATTCAATAACAACGCGCGCTCCCAAGCCACGACGGCTTCCGCAGGGAGATTATTTTTCCATTCTGCATTTCCAAGGTTTTGAAATGCTCCCGCACTCGGCGCGGCGGCCGCAGTCTGTGCGAACAATGTTGCCGCACGCGAAAAATCATTGTTCGTGTAAGCCGCAGATGCTGCCTGAAACAAATCACTGGAAATTGAACCAATCGCACCGCATTGCGAGACGACCAGCACGATCACCGCGACTTTCATGCGCAGAAAGGCCGAGAAAATGCTGACTGGTCGCCCAACACCATCCGCCAAACGCATGACATTGGCCTGAGTCCGGTTTTGAAAACAACCGCGGACGAAATCTTCAACTCCTGCCGCGATGTCATGCTTTAAAGCGACAAGTTTAATTTCGTCCACGGTGTTCATGGAATCATTTCTTCTTCGCGTGCACCTTCGCCGCGACTTTCAGGCGCAGGCCGTTCAAGCGGATGAATCCGGTGGCGTCGTCCTGGTTGTAGGCCTTGGTCGGGTCGGCTTCCATCGTGGCGATGTGCGGATTGTAAAGGCTTACCGGGGATTTTCGTCCACTGACCATGATGTTTCCCTTGTAGAGTTTAACGCGCACCGTGCCGGCAACGTTCTTTTGCGACTCCTCGACGTAGGCCTGCAATGCTTCGCGTTCGGGTGCGAACCAGAAGCCGTTGTAAACGAGTTCGGCATACTTTGGGATGAGCGCGTCGCGCTGGTGCATGACTTCGCGGTCCATGGTGAGCGATTCCATCTGGCGATGTGCGAAATGCAGGATCGCGCCGCCGGGCGTTTCATACACGCCACGGCTCTTCATGCCGACAAAACGATTCTCGACCATGTCCACACGACCAACGCCGTGTTTACCGCCGAGCTTGTTCAAAGCCTTCATCACGCCGAGCGGGTTGAGCTTCTTGCCGTTGACCGCGACGCAATCGCCCTTCACGAAATCGAGTTCGACGAACTCGGGTTTGTTCGGCGCGTCCTCAGGGAAAACGGAGAGCGTGGTGAAGTAATCGCGGTTCTTGAGGTCGTAGGAATCAAACCACGGATCTTCGAGAATGCCAGCCTCGTAGGAGATGTGTAGGAGATTGCGGTCCATCGAATAAGGTTTCTTGGCGCTGGCCTGCACGGGAATCTTGTTCTTGGCGCAGTAATCAATCATCTCCTGACGGCCCGGGAACTCGCTGCGGTAACGTTCATCCCGCCACGGGGCGATGACTTGCAAGTCCGGTGCGAGCGCGGCGGCGGTGAGTTCGAAACGAACCTGGTCGTTGCCTTTGCCCGTTGCACCGTGTGCGATGGCGTCGGCTTTTTCCGCCTTGGCGATCTCTACCATGCGTTTAGCGATGAGCGGGCGGGCGATGGATGTGCCTAGGAAGTATTGGCCCTCGTAAATCGCCCCCGCGCGGATCATCGGATAGATGAAGTCCTTCGCGAATTCTTCCTGCAAGTTGTCGATGTAAATCTTGGAAGCGCCAGTCTTAATGGCTTTCTTTTCGAGGCCGTTCAATTCCTCTTCTTGACCGATGTCGGCGCAAAAGCCGATCATCTCAGCGTTGTATTTTTCCTTGATCCAGGACATCAGCACTGAGGTGTCGAGTCCGCCAGAGTATGCGAGAACAATCTTCATGCGGAGGAGATTAAAGCGGCAAAACGTCGGCTAGGCAAAGGGGAAATGAATTTAACCAAAAAATTGGCGTCCCAAGCCCTCCGCCATTTAGTTTCCCCAAGCTTTCCTTTCGCTCATGCGAACTGTGGTCACGAACTAAATTAAAAAGGGTTCACTGAAACAAACTTCGGTCAGTCTCACCCCTCCACCAGAAGTTTCTCGTAGGCGCGGCGGATTTCCGCAGCGATGGGTGATGTGGCGAGTGTTGCACCATCAAGCGCGATGGCTTCGACGACGCCGATCGAACTGAGTGTGAGAAAGATTCCATCAGCGCGGCGCAGCTGCTCCGACGTCACCGTGCGTTCGGCGAATGGAAGAGAAAGACTCTGGCAAATCTCAATCGCCACCGCGCGCGTGACTCCCCCAAGAAGTCCATCGGCCAACGGCGGCGTGCAAACTATTTTGCCTTCGATCCAGAACAGATTGCTGCTTGCGCCCTCGACGACGCGGCCATCGGTGTTCAGGAGTAACGCTTCATCTGCGCCCGCAGCATCAGCTTCTGCGCGGGCGAGAACTTGCACGAGTTTGTTGGCGGTCTTGAATTGAGCGAGCTTGTCTCCTGCTGGGAGGCGCAGGCTAGCGGTCACGAGTTTCCAACGCGCTGAACCGGAGCTCGACTTTCTGGGCGCGGGATGGAGCGACATCACGAGCGTGGGTTTGTCTGCACCTTTGGGCGAGTAGCCGCGCGGGCCGATACCGCGCGAAACCGTCAATCGTATCAACGCCTCCGGCATCTTGTTTTGCGAGATGAGTTCTGCGGCGAAATTCTCGAGTGATTTGCAACAGAATGGAATTTTGATCCCAAGAAAATCTCCACCTTTGCGCAATCGCTCCATGTGCTCCGACCAACGGAACGGTTTGCCATTCACGACGCGCATCGTCTCGAACAATCCGTCGCCGTAAAGGAACGCGCGGTCAAACACCGAGACAGTCGCTTGTTCTTCGGACACGAACTTGCCGTTAAGGAAAACAATCATGATGCGGGGCTCGGCGCGATTGGTTGTTCTTGCAACTGCAACGCAGCAAGAAAGCCGCGCGCCTTGGCAAGCGTCTCTTCATATTCCGCTTCAGGAATCGAGTCAGCCACAATGCCCGCGCCGACGTTGAAATAGGCGGTGTCGCCTTTGTGGATGGCGGTGCGGATGCTGATGCTTAACTGGCTTTCGCGATTGAATCCGAGATAACCATGGCAGCCACAATACGGTCCGCGCGTGATGGGTTCAAGTTCATCAATAATCTCCATGGCGCGAAACTTCGGCGCACCGGTGATGCTGCCGCCTGGGAACGTGCACGCGAGAGCAGCGAAGTGCGTGACATCGATTCGCAACCGACCTTCAACCGTGGAGACAAGATGCTGCACTTGGGCGAAGCGTTCGAGTTTTGCCAACTCCGGCACCAACACTGAACCAAACTCGCAGACGCGTCCGAGATCATTGCGCAACAGATCCGTGATCATCACGAGTTCAGCAAGTTCCTTAGCGCTAGTCTGGAGTTCATAAGCAAGCTGAGCGTCTCGCGTGGCATCGGCGGAACGCGGGCGCGTGCCTTTTATGGGGCGCGTAGTGATGTGTGAACCACTGAGGTAGAGAAATTGTTCTGGCGACGAGGACGCGATCTCAAAATCTCCGCAGTCAATGAAGGCCGCGAATGGTGCAGGCGAAACAGCGAGCAAGCGTTGAAACACTTCCCAACCGGAAAGGTTCGTCTGCGCAGCGAGACGCTGGGAGAGGTTGACCTGGTAGATGTCGCCCGTGCGGATGTAGCGTTGAGCGCACTCGACAGCAGCAAGAAATTCGGCGCGAGACAGGTTAGAAACAGGATTAGCAACGGAGTCAGCGGGATACAGAGAAACTGTCTGACTCCCCTGATCTGCGTCTTGGTGACTCTGTGGCAATTCTTTCCTCTCAGCGATGGAACGCCAAAAATATAACTGGTCTTTGACTCGCTCTTCAGTCCGCGCTCCGTCTGCGCCGAGGCCGGTGGCGACGATGCAAACTTTCCCGCGGCGATGATCGAACACCACGAGGCTGTCGTAGAACCCGACATGGCAATCGGGTAACTCAAGATCGTTGACGGCGCGACGCGGGAGTTTGGGTTCGGTGAAATTTTTCAGGTCATAACCCCAGTATCCAAAGCAGCCGCCGAGCGGGAACGGCAGATCAATCTCATCGAGCAATTCGTAACGCGACATCAGCGCATCGAGGAGATGCCAAGGGTTGCCGAATTGAATCTGAGGCGAGCGGCTAGAGGCCAGGGACGATAGGTGTGAAGAGACTTCGCACCGAGAGCCGGAGGATCGGAAGGTGAGAAATGGATTCGCGGCCACCAAGGAATAATGCGCTTGGACGGAATCAAATCCCGCGCTGCGCAGCAACACGAGTCCATGCGCTCCAGAATCCGTCAACCCTGTGGCGAGGGATTCTGGCGTGTGCGCCGTGGTGATTTCTTGGATGAGCGGTCTCACTCTGCCTGATTGAACCGCCCCGCACCCATTGCTGCAAGGCTCAAAACAGCAACAGTCAAAATGGGCAGCGTTCCAAACACAGCCATCAAATAATCCCCGCCAGCTCCTGCAACACACGCCAGTTGTCGAGGCGTTCCTGTTTCGCTTTGATCAGCGTTTGGCTCGGGTTGCCGTCTTTGTCGAAGTGTTTCGAGAAACGGCCTTCCGTTTTGGCGAAGCGGATGAAGTCATAGACCTCGTTCGTCTTTGGTTCGATGAAGAAATCCGTTTTCTCGGATGGATTGCCCTGGAGGCTGAGGCGTTGGGCGATCTTGTCGCCTTTGCGCGGATCGTAGATCAGCACCGGGAACGTGCGCGTGTCCACGGCGAGTTTGCTTTGTTGCATCGCCATGTTGTCGCCCACGCCGTGCTCGGGCTGGCAGGTCGTGTAAACACTCACCACCGCCGGGCCGGCGTATTCGTTCGCGGCGATGATGGATTTGTAGAAGTGATTCGACATCGCGCAACTGGTCTGTGCCACGAAGGTGTTCGGGTGCATCATGCAGATCTGCGCGAGTTCCTTGCGCCGCTCGATCTTGCCGGGAATCTTCGTGCCGTGAACGCTGAACTTCGTGTTCTGCCCCATGAACGTAGCGGTGGACGATTGCCCGCCGGTGTTGGAATAAACCTGCGTGTCGAGCACGAGCACTTTGATGTTCATGCCGCTGGCCAGCATGCGGCTCAGGCTTTGGAAACCGATGTCGAGCATCGCGCCGTCGCCGCCGATGACCCAGAGTTGTTTGTCGTGCCAGCCCATCTGATCCCAACGCGCGCGGATGCCCATGGCGTCGGCGGGCGCGTTTTCGAAGAGTGAATTCGTCCACGGCACGAGATACGGATTGTAGGGATACGTGGAGGCATAAACCGTCGAGCAACCGGTCGAGTTGACGATGCCGATGTTTTCCTTGCCGTAAACAAAACCCGTCGCGGCGAGCATCATGCGCAACGCCGTGCCTTCGCCGCAACCCATGCACGAACCCGCGCCGCCCACGTAAAGCAACGATCGCTCGGCCAGCATCATGTCCGTGAGCAGCTTGTCGTTGATGAACTTCTTCGGCGTCTCGGGCATCTTTGTGTAAAAATTCCACGTGCGCTGATAACGTTTCAGCGTGCGGTCGTCCTTCTTGAGCATGGCGAGCGCGCCGTGCTCACCGCAGGCGTCCACGCACTCGGCGCAGCCTTTGCACTTGGTGGGGTCAATGAAAATGCCGAAGTAACCTGGCTCGTCGCCTTTCTTCTCATAGACGTTCCAGAACTTGGTCGTCTTGCCGAACTGCTTGCGATAATGCTCGCGCTCGGCTTCGTCGGGAATCTGCGCGAGTTCCGCTTCGAGCTTCGCCTTGGGGACGACCTTGCCGAGGATGGCGGTGTCCGGGCACTCGATGACGCACGCCATGCAGGCGACGCAATTCTCACTGTTGAGCAGCGGAATCTCGGGCGCGATGTAGGAAAAGTCGCGCAGGATGCCCGTGCCGGCGGGGATGAACGAGCGCAGCGTGCTCAGGTCCGCAGGCAATTCCAGTTCGGCGCTGCCGTCGCTGTACGCGCCGACGATGCGGTTGTTGAAATCCGCGACGTTGAGGACGTCATCGGTGATGGGCACTTGGTTGACGCGATCGGGCGGGGCGGCGGGGGTTGTGGCAGTGAGGGTTTCGCTCATAAATAATTGTTCCTAAATCTTTACCTTACTTCGCAAACACCACTTCCTCCTGCGCCTTGGGCTTGGCCGAGGCGGGTGCGGAGATCACATTCCACGGGATTTCCATAACGCTCTTCAAACCTTCGCGCACGCACTTGAGGTTTTCCTGTACGACGTGTTCGCCGCGTTTGCCGAAATACTTGCGGATGTATTTTTCCACCGCGCCCAACACCTGTTCGTCACCCATGCCGGAGCGTGACGCGAACGGCGTCACCCGGATGAAAATGCCGACGAGGCAGACGCCTTGCATGCGTTGCTGGAGGTCGGGGTCGGTCGCGATCTCTTTCGCGATCTTCACGGTGTCGAGGTAGAAGACCTTAAGCCGTTTGTTGCGGATGAGTTTCTGGCCGTAAGCGGGGATGTGATCCCAGACGCGTTGCGGGTCGGTCTCCGGGCTTTGGATGAACACGCTGCCTTCGTCGGCGATGCCGTCGAGCGGATTGCCGAGATTGAAGGCGTTCACGTCGTTGAGCGGGATGAACTCGACGTGAGCCAGTTCGCTGTGCGTGCGGATGTGTTTCTCCGCGACGGTCAGGTAATAGGTCGTGGGCAAACCCTTTTTCTCCGAGCCGTATTTCGGATACGCCTGCACGTAGATGTTGAACAACTCGCCGACGAACGACGCGATGAGCTTGTTGGTCGTCACCGAACCGAACCCGCCGACGGAATGCCCGCGCATCGAGAACGCACCTTGCGGACGCAGGTCCGGGTCTTCGCCATCGGACAACGCAAGCGCGTGTTTGATGCCGATGACGGTGTATTCGCGCGGCTGGTCTGCGAACATATTTTTGACGATGGAAATGAAGTGGCCGCCGCGCACGTCGCGCGAGCCGAGTCCGGCGGAACACGCGTAAATCTTGGGAATGCTCGTGATCTTGGGATACTTGAATTCGCCATTCGAACCGAAGCTCAAGCCAGTGAGCGCGTCGGCGAAGCTGGCTTTGATGCCTTGCACGAGCGGATTGGATTGCGCGAGCGGATTGTCCATGCGTTCGAGCACGGTGAGCGCGCGGACGTTCTTGAGCGCGTCCACCAGTTGCGTGGCCGGGAACGGCGCAAAGCACGTGACATGAACGACGCCGACCTTAAGGTCCAGCTCCTCGCGCATGTAATCGGCCGCGGCTTGCGCGGTTTCCATCATACCACCCATCCCGACGAGCGCGTATTCCGCGTCGTCCATTCGATACGTGTGTACCATGTGATAGCGGCGACCAGTCTTGGCATAATACAAATCCATCGCCTCCTGCACGGCGGCGGGGACTTTGTCGTAGAAATGGCGCTGGGCGATTTTGCCCTTCATGTAGGAATCCTGGTTCTGCACCACGCCGGTCATGATGGGATTGCGCGGATCGAACAGGATGCGCAGCTTTTGGTTCGGGTCGCCCATATATTCCTTCATGAACTCCGTCTCGGGCAACTTGATGTTCTCGATCGTGTGCGTGGTAAGAAATCCGTCCTGCACATTCATGAACGGCGTCTCCGCCGCCTCCGCCGCGCGACGCGCGATGAGCGCAAGATCGCAAGCCTCCTGCGCGTTGCGCCCGAAAAGAATCCCCCAGCCGCAATCCGAGACGCTCATCACGTCATCATGGCCGCAATGAACATTGAGCGAATGCGAGGTCAGCGCCCGTGCGCCAATATGAAAAACGATGGGCAGCCGCTTGCCAGAAATCGTGTAGAGCACTTCCTTCATCAGCACGAGGCCCTGACCGGAGGTGAAGTTCGTCACGCGCCCGCCCGCGAGCGCAAAGCCTTCGCAAGTTGTCGCGGCAGAGTGTTCAGACTCAGGCTGAACGAATGTGATCACGTCACCCCAGAGGTTCTTCTTCCCGTTGGAGACTTCAGTTTCATAGCCCGTGCCCATTGTAGTGGAAGAGGTGATAGGATACGCGCATGCCCCATGAGTGATGTGAGTGTCCACCCAGACGACGCCACCAGCGCCGTCGGAAGCTGCGGGAATTCCAGGGTAAGGGACATTTTTCGCTTCGTTGCTCATAAAATTTTCGAGCGAACGAGACGTTCAACCAACACCGGCCAACAAAAACTTTGGTCGGCGCGATTGAAGCCGCGCCCGCCGTTGTATTGCTAGAAGACTTCTACCAGCCTGCAAAAATGAGGCAAGGGATTAAGTTGCCAAAAGCTAAACGGATTTTGCGGTGGAGAATTTCGCCATGGATGAAACACGGATCCGGAAACTGAAATGACAATGCGACCGCGTGGCGTCGCCTCATGCAAAAATGCTACTTCAAGCAATTTATTTTTGCTGCCAAGCATTTCTCGCTGGCAACAACGCAGCCTGAGAAAGATGCTTTGCCCCATCTTCGCGGCACGAGTGCTGCGATCATTAAACCGCATGAATCCACTCGCAAAACCGAGCCTGACGCAAGATCCCGCCGAATGGCTGGGGGACGCGCACCCGCTCGTCGCGCAACTCGGCACGGCGGAAGGACTGGCTTCGATGCACGCACTTGGGAATTCGTTGACGGTAAAACCAATCACGAGTCTCGCGGCACTGAGGGGGTTTCTTCAGGCATATCATGAAAAGATTTTGCTGCCGCACGAATTACCTGCCATCCAAACTGCTTTCAATCACAGCAGCCGGAATGAAGTGCGCGAACTAATCGCCTTCGATCAAGAGCTCGCCAACGAGCCGATGCTGCGGGATTTTGCGCGCGCCAGCCATCGCGTCGGGCGCGATCAACTCCAGAGGCTGCGTCCGTTGCGCGATGAGCGAATGGTTCAGCGTTATCTGACGGCGGTCGAGAGTGGACAAGCTCACGGCTGGCACACGCTTGTTTATGGCATGACACTGGTGCTGTACTCGCTGCCGTCCCGACAGGGCTTGCTCGGTTACGCGCATCAGACGACGCGGGGATTTATCCACGCCGCCGCGCTTGGATTGGAACTGAAGGAAATGGAGTGCCGCGCTTTGTTTGACGAACTATGTGGGGAGATCGTTTTACCGCACGATGCGATGACTCTGACTCCGGGCTGAAGCAGTCGCGGAAGGACTTGAAGGTTGCAAAGAAAACACTTTTACCCCTTGTTTCTCCTCGCATCCTCCGCGCGACCGCAAGTTGTTTATTCTAAGCAAACACAGCCTCTATCGCGCCTTTGATTTGACGCTTACGACCCAGATTGCTACAACCCTCCGCGACATAGAGACCGACTGTTGACGCAACACCACCATGAAAAAATCACCCAAGCCAAAGTATCACCGAATTCTAGTCAAACTGAGTGGTGAGGCATTGGG
>Ga0114967_10001107_pt1 | contig 22447 bp, 21 predicted proteins | sample M_130628_MF_Meta_FD_92639 | JGI IMG/M metagenome (GOLD analysis project Ga0114967, IMG submission 92639) | Freshwater microbial communities from Lake Montjoie, Canada to study carbon cycling - M_130628_MF_MetaG | ecosystem: Environmental > Aquatic > Freshwater > Lake | place: Lake Montjoie... | reverse complement strand
TACTCACTCAACTTTAGTCCCCGTAGCTCAGTGGATAGAGCAACCGCCTCCTAAGCGGTAGGTCGCAGGTTCAACTCCCGCCGGGGACACTTACGAAAAGATAATTGTGCGTTTGCCGACGAGAAAGATTCGGTCTTCAGAATAAAGTTTTACCGCTTTTGCAAGAACGCGTCTTTCGATGTCACGACCAAGAGCGAGTAAATCCTCAGCTGTTGAAGAGTGAGTAACGTGGGCAACATCTTGTTCAATGATTGGACCCTCATCTAATTCATCAGTAACAAAGTGAGCAGTTGCACCGATGATTTTTACGCCGCGATCATGTGCTTGGTGATAAGGCTTAGCGCCTTTGAATCCAGGCAAGAAGCTGTGATGGATATTGATTATTTTTCCAGGCATTTGGTTACAGAAATTCTTAGATAGAACCTGCATGTAGCGAGCGAGCACAACGAAATCAATTTTGAGTTCTGCAATCTTTGTCAGGATTTCCTTTTCCTGTGCAGCTTTATTATCAGCGCTAACAGGAAGATGGAGGAATGGAATTCCGTGCGATTCAACTAACTCTTTGAGCTCTATGTGATTAGAGATAACCAACGGAATATCAATATGTAACTCACTGAGTTCAAATAAGTAGAGAAGATCTCGAAGGCAGTGGCTCTCTTTTGTTACCAAAATAAGTGCGCGAGGCTTTTGACTTGTGGGACGAATTGATAAAGAAGGGGAGAAACGAGAGAGCTCTTTATCCAGTGAAGAATTTGCAGCTGCTTGGCCCTGAGAAGTTTCAAAGCGAGTGCGCATAACAAATGTTTTTGTTGTCGGATCTGTAAATTGCTGATTCTCAATGATGTTGCCACCGCAATTGAGAATCGCCGTTGTCATTGCATGCACGATGCCTGGCTGGTCAGCGCATTGCAGGGTTGCCAGAAGATCCATGTCGATAGGGTAAAGGAAACTAGTGCTTGAGGGTAAATCGTCGCATTGATTTAGGGGCCCACCAGTTACGTTCTCCAAATAGTCGCATCAGTGCAGGCACTAATAGCGCACGAACGATTGTTGCATCAAGTAGAACAGCAAGAGCTACGCCAAATCCGAGCATTTTGATTGATGTAACACCGCTAGTTACAAATGCTCCAAAGACAACCGCTAGCAGGAGTGCCGCAGCTGTAATAATTCGGGCAGAGCGTTGTAGCCCTGTTGCAACCGCTTCGATATTACTTTTACCAGCAAGGTGTTCTTCGCGAATGCGAGATAGCAAGAATATTTCGTAGTCCATAGATAGACCAAAGACAACGACAGCAACAAGGATGCACGAGCCTGTATCGACAGTGCCTGTAACAGTGAAATCACCGACAAGCCATTTCATGTGCCCATCAATAAATATCCATGTAATTGCACCTAGTGTTGCAAGTAAAGAGAGGGTATTGAGCAGTACTGCCTTTATTGGCAAAATGATTGATCCAGTGAATACAAAAATAAGAATCAAAACACTGAGCGCTACCCAACCAAGTGCCCATGGCAAAGTGCGCGCGATTCCATCTTGCGAGTCAGTGAAGTCCGCAGCAGTTCCACCGATAAGAACACCTGCTGGCTTACCTATCGCTCTTATTGAATGTATGAGTTCTTCAGCAGCAGTAGTTCGCGAACTTATTGAAGGAATCACCTGTACTCGAATATCGTTTCCATACACTTCTAGATTGCCAATTCTTGCAATTCCACTAACACGTGAAACTTGATTTAGATAAGTTTGTAACTCTGCTTCTTTGCCAACTCCATTAGGGTATACAACTTCAATGGGGCTACCTTCATATGATGTGAAGCGATCAGCGATTACTTTTCCAGCGATTGCAGAAGGATGAGAAGCAGGAAGGACTCGAGAATCAATTTGAGCAAAAGCAATGTTTGTAACTGGAGCGGCTAGGATTGTAAGCAGAGCCAATGATCCAAGGGAAATAATCAACGGACGTTTCATAACATTGCGGGCAGTATGCGCCCAGCGCCCATCTTCTTTAGGTGTTATTCCACTCTTGCGCACTACACCTTTATCAACTTTCTCCCCAATTATCGCAAGGAGTGCAGGCAATGGAATAAGTGCTCCTAGAACTGCAATTGCAACAACTGAAACACCTGCCAAACCAAAAGACTTGAGGAAGTTCAGCGGGAAAAGTAGTAGAGATGCAAGAGTGACAAAGACTGTAAGACCCGAGTAGAAGACTGTCTTTCCGGCGGTTGCAACAGTTTCAATAACTGACTCTTCTACGCTCTTGCCATGATGTAGTTCTTCTCTAAATCTATTGACCATAAGGAGCGCGTAATCAATGCCGAGTCCCATTCCTAAGCCAGTAATGAGATTGAGGGCAAAGACGCTTACATTTGTAAATAGAGAGAATAGGTATATCAATAAGAATGATCCGAGGATTGCGCTGATTCCAATAACAAGAGGCATGGCTGAGGCAACGAGTGCGCCAAATACAAATGCAAGGAGCACAAAAGTCAAAGGGATTGCAATTGACTCTGCAAGTTTCAAGTCTTTTCCAATTTTCCCATTGATCGAATTAGTTATTACTCCACCACCGGATGCATAGATAGTGAGTAAGCCTTGTTTGCCTTCAAATTTCTCTTGGATCTCTGCACCGATTGATCCATAAGTATTAAAATCATTTGCCTTTATATCAGCGTAGACAAAAAGAAAGGCAGCCTTAGAATCATTTGACTTCAAACTTGGTGCACCACCAGTAGACCAGAATGAAATAGTTTTTGAGACACCAGAGACATTAGAAACTCTATTTTCTAGCTCTTGTGCGGCGCTAGCAATCTCTGGATCTGCAATATCTAAATTTCCAGAGTCAAGAACTAAAATAGCAACAGGTTCTTGAACTTTGAATTTCTCTGTCAGATAAGTTGCTGCCTTTGCTGATTCGCTACCTAAATCTGAATATCCCCCAGTATCAAGTTTTCCAAATGCAAGAGAACCGACCGCGCCTGCTGCAATAATTCCAACAACAAAGAGAACAAGCATGCCTTTGCGACGCCTAACAATGAATCTGCCTAAAGATTCAAACATCTTCTACTCCTTATTAGTTATTTGAGCGATAGAATTACTGCCATGAGCGATATCTTTCAAAAAGTTACTTCAGATGAGATTGATCCTGAAGAGAGCGTTGAACAAAATCGTCGCGACGAAGAAATAAAGTTAGATAAGCCCCCACACCACGAGGATTAGTCGGCAGAGGGCGCAGGTGTTGGCGCCGGTGCTGGTGTGCTTGCAGGAACACTTGCTGAGCTCTTTGATACTGAATCTGTTTTATAAAAACCAGAACCCTTAAAGACAACCCCAACTGCAGAATAGATTTTGCGGACTTCGCCATTGCACTCTGGGCAATGCGTTAGTGATGCCTCTTCAAATGTTTGAAAAGCCTCAAATTCGTGGTTACAGGTATTGCATGCATATTGATATGTAGGCACGACCTGCTCCATTCATTCGGGGTTAGCCCTCGCGGGATACCTGGGGGTAGAGGTAAAGTGTAAAGAAGTGAGACGATAGAGGGAAATCTGGAGAGGAGATAAGATGAAATTTGGAAAGATGCATGCATTTATTGCAGGGATTACCCTCTCACTCTTCTCTTTGATTCCCGCCCAAGCAAATTCTTTGGTAGCAACTTCACCAATTAGTGGTTCTACAACAACTACGGCTCCTACCTCAGTCGCAGTTACTGCTCAGATTGCACTCTTGGAAGAAGGCAATGAAATCACTGTTGTGGATCCTGCAGGAAATCGAGTCGATGATGGAACTATCACCATCGATCAAATGAGTGTCAGTGTTGGCCTGCGCGCACTAGTTGATGCTGGAATTTATAAAGTCAGTTACATATTGCTAACTGATGGCGAAGATCCACTTGAAGGAAGTTTTACATTTAATTTCTCATCACCAAGTGTCATCGAACCTGCACCCGCACCATCACCCACTCAGAGTTCGCAGAGCGCAAGTAGTAGTTGGGGAACAAATGTTTTTGTGATTGCACTATTAGTACTCGCCTTTTTAGTTCTAGTAGGCCTTTCGCTCTATGCCAGAAAGTTATTCAAGAATAGATGAGTGGTCCACTTATAAGTGCATGTGTAACTTTTAGTAAATTTCTCAACATCACCTCGAGTTTTGCTGTCGTTGGGACACTGCTGGCTATGGCTTTTCTCCTGCTTGATTCTGAAGGCAAACTTTCAACTTCAGCGCAAAAACTTCGATTCCTTCTTCAACTATCTGCAATTTTTTGGCTCATTGGAAGTGTAGGAACAATATTTTTCACTCTAGCCGATATCTTAGGTCAGTCTTTTACTGCGGCGCTTGACCCCACTGTTATGCGATCCTTCCTTACTCAAGTAACGCTGGGCCAATATCTACTCTTTCAAACTTTAATTTCTGTCATTGCACTTCTATCGGCAAAGAAGATTCAGAGAATAAATACGACCATTGCATTATTGATGCTTACAATAATTGGAATTGTTGCTCCAATATTTCAAAGCCATTCAGCCTCCAGCGGCTCTCACTCACTGGCTATTGGCTCCCTTGTAATTCATGTTGTTGGGTTAGCTCTTTGGGTGGGTGGAATTTTCTCAATGATATTTATGGACTCAGAAGATCGAATAATTGCAGTACCTCGTTTCAGTGTTTTGGCACTTTGGAGTGCTATTGCAGTGGTTGCAAGCGGCAGCGCTAATGCTTGGGCCAGATTGGATTTTAAATCTGCTTGGCATACAACGTATGCACTAGTCGTTATTGCCAAGATTGTTCTAACAGTTGCATTGCTTGCAATGGGATATGTACATCGAAGGAACTTGAGCAAAAGCGTTGCAATAAATTGGGTTGCAATGGCACGGCTGATAATGGTTGAAGCGTTTATCATGGTGAGCGCATTAGCGCTGGGTGCATGGTTATCGTCTAATGAAGCCCCAGTGAGAAATTCAAATGAATCCTTTAATGCAGCCCTCACAGTTGCTGGAATTCAAACGCCAGAACCCCCAACACTTTCTCGCATTCTTCTTTCATATGAGCCAGATGCGCTCATGATTGGACTTTTAGTTATAGCTGTTGCTCTGTATATAAAAGGAGTAATTGTTCTCACAAAACGTGGCGATAAATGGCCAGTTGGGCGAACAATTTCTTTTGCACTTGGAATATCTGTAATTGATTTTGCAACAAGTGGTGGCTTGGGACTTTATGCACACTTTGCTTTTTCTTATCACATGATTGCGCATATGTTTTTAGGAATGATTGCACCCATTGGAATTGTTTTAGGAGCGCCAATAACTTTGGCATTGAGAACTTTGCCACAGGGTAGAACATCAACGGAGCGGGGAGTACGAGGCTCGTTAATCTCTGCTCTTCATTCCCGCTTGGGTCGCTTCTACACAAACCCACTCATTGCGTTAGCAATCTTTGATGGTTCCTTATTTGCCCTCTACTTCACCTCACTCTTTGGCGGAATGATGCAGAGCCATGCAGGTCATTTCTTTATGAATTTTCATTTCATCATGGCAGGTACACTCTTCTTTTATGTAGTTGTAGGAATAGATCCCAATCCTCGTAAGATTCCACATTTAGTAAAGATAGTTATTCTCTTTGCAGCAATGAGTATTCATGCATTCTTCTCGGTTGCTTTGATGTCAACTACAACCCTGATTGACCAAGGTTATTTTGCATCACTCAAAACTCCTTGGTTACTTGATTTACTTGCAGATCAAAATAAGGGCGGTGCGATTGGCTGGGCAATGGGGGAGATTCCAATTCTTCTTGCACTTGTAGCAACCTTTATTCAATGGATGCGCGATGATTCACGTGAGGCGAATCGAATTGATAAAAATGCAGCACGAATGGCTGCAATGGGTCAACCTGATGAATTAGCGCAGTACAACCAATATCTATCTGAACTAGCTAAGAAAGATAAAGATTTGCGTTGATGCAAACCTGGCTCGAAATTTTCCTAGCTAAATCGATATAGCTTCTCCGGAGTCTGGGTTGCGTTGACTCTTATATCCAAAGAATTGCTTGGGAGCACTTTTGTTGAAAGCTCATTTGAATAAATTAGTGCAAGGCTAAAAGATGTGATGGAAACAAGTGCACGATCATAGAAACCTTTACCTTTACCTAGGCGATTTCCAGAGTTATCAATAGCTAGAGCTGGAACAATAACGCAATCAATTGCGCCGAAATTTGAGAAACCTTCACCGATTGGTTCATAAATTCCATTCTTATTCTCAAGAGTAGAAATATCGCCGTTCCATATTGACCACTCTAGGTCGTCACCTTGAATTCGAGGTAGAAGAATCTTTTTCCCCTGGGAAAGCAATTCTCGATTTATTTCATTGGTATTAGGTTCCCTGCCATAGGAATAATATGAAGCAATAATTGTTGAACTTTGAATCTCAGGAATTTCTAGGATTTTGTCAAAAGATACATTCTCTTTATTTTCTATCCGTGACTGACGATAGTGCTCGCGAAGAGCTGCCTTTTCGTCATTCGTGTTCATCGAAATCCCCTAGAAATATGCGTGGAGCAAGTAAGGTGTGATTATGACAGAGCTAACGAGAGTTGATGAGTTCCTTACATCTCTTCTCGCTATCTGCGCTCCACTAGATTCCTTCGAAATGCCACTTCTTGATGCTCATGGAGCGACACTGGCAGCAGATATTTATGCTGGTGAACGTTTAGTGATGCGAGCGGGGAGTCGAATTAGGTCCACTCAGATTGGACTTGCAGCTTCTATTGGACGTGACCATTTACCTACTCGCCCACACCCTCGAGTTGTTGTGCTTTCGGCAGGCCCAGATCTTGTTGAACCTGGAAAACCTCTAGTTGATGATGAAGAGTTTGAAACGAATTCTTGGTTACTTACTACAGCGGTTCGTGAAGTTGGAGCTGTGGCATATCGCGTTCATTCGATTCCTGATGATGAAGAAGAATTACGTAAAGTTATTGAAGACCAGATAGTGCGAGCAGATCTAATCATTGTTAGTGGAGAACGCCAAGATGATTCTTTTGATTTGATTACGCGAACACTTTCTCAACTAGGTGAAATCACAATCGTAGATATGGCAATCGAATCTAGCGGGCGCCATAATTTTGGTCAGATTGGCCCTGATAAGACTCCAGTTGTGACTCTGCCAGGTGATCCAATTGCTGCATATATTTCTTTTGAATTATTTGTGCGTCCCATGATTCGCACCATGTTAGGCGCTGCAACAATTCATCGCCCAAGTGTCAAAGCAAAACTTGAACGCGGTGTTAGTTCAATGCCAGGAAAACGTTCTTATCTTCGAGCTACGTTGTCAGAAGATGGGAAATCCGTCTCAGCACTAGCTGATCAAGAGGAACTCACAACACTTTCGGACGCAAATTGTTTTATTGCATTGAGTGAAAAAGATTCAGAGTTGAAGGCCGGAACCGAAGTGAGTGTTGTTGTTCTTGAGCGCCGATACATCTAGTAGGTAGTGAATCTTAATGTCTGCACAATGGCCAGTAACTCTCACAAATACAGACATAACTCTTCGCCCACTTCGCTTTAGAGATCGCAAGCAATGGCATTCAGTAAGGGCGCAGAATCGAGAATGGCTCACCCCATGGGAGGCGACGATTCCCGTTTTGCCAGAAAAATTTGGCGGGCCAGAGTTATCGTCAGAGCTACCCTCTTTTTACGAGATGATCCGCAGCTTCAACCGTGAAGGAAGGCACGAGCGCTCTTTTTCATTTGCAATATTCCACGGAAAAACTCTTATTGGTCAGATTTCATTAGGTGGCGTTATTTACGGAGCAATGCGAGCAGGTCACATTGGATATTGGATTGATCGCCAGCATGCCAATAAGGGTTACACAACTCAAGCGGTAGAGATGCTTACAAACTATGCCTTTGGAGAGTTAGCGCTGCATCGTGTGGAAATTAATCTTCGACCAGAAAATGTGGCATCTCGTCGAGTTGCAGAAAAAGCTGGATACGTATTGGAGGGCGAACGCCCTCGTTACTTACATATCAATGGTGGATGGCGCGACCATATATCTTTTGTGAAGGAAAATCCTGCTCTGAAGTAGTGCCGAAATCCACGGTATTGAGCGTAACCACCTCTATCTTTATACATCATGGCCTCGGGAATTATTTATATTGCAATAGCAGGGATGTGGGTCGCCTACTTCTTGCCGCGATGGCTCCACGATAGAAATGAATTTTCTGGGAAATCTATTGAACGCTATAAAAGTGCGCTTAGAGTTGTAGCAAACGCTTCACCCGCTGGAAGTTCGGGTGAAGGTGTTATTCACACAGATTTAGATCGTGAAGCAAAAGTTGCACAAAAACTTTTGAGCAGAAGAATTATTTTTGCAATCCTCATTTTTTCTCTAACATCGACAATTGTGGGTGGAATTATGAATTCAATGCCATATCTCTATGTAGTTGTTCCAGCAGTTGGAATTCTTTTGTACATCGCACATGTGCGCCGACAAACGATTGCTGATTCCTTGCATCGTCGTCGTGTTCAACAATTGCAACGCAGATCTTCTGGTGTCTCATCAGCAAATCTTGCCGATGTTGTTACACCAAAAAGTAGTAATGAACATTGGATTCCACTTTCAGAGCGTGAACTTACGGGAGTTGTTTTACTTCCTAAAGGAAGTGCAGAAAATAGAAATGTTTGGCAACCAACAGAAATCCCAACTCCAACATATTTAAGTGCACCAAAAGCAATCACACCAAAGCGTGTTCTCGATCTAACTACACCTGGTGCCTGGACAGAAGATCAAGAACGCCTTGCCAAAGAAGCCCTCGCAGCAGCAGCGCCAAGTAGAGATGAAATTTTTGATCAACAATTAGCTGAAGAAGCAGTACAACGCTTGCGCGAAGCATCTAACGAATAAAAAGATTTTAGATCCACGAAGGCAGCCACATTTTTTGATGCCACGCGTCATAGGTAATTACTTGGCCTGTGAATAGAGGTAAGAAATAGATAAAACAAATCAATACTAATAGCGTAATCAGAGCAATAACTATCCTTGCTAACTTTACGTTGTGACTAGCCTTCAAGAATAAATGTGCACAATAAATAATTGCCAGAATCATGAATGGTTCAATTACTATTGCATAAAAGGTAAATACAGTACGCTTTTGAAAGAAAAACCACGGTAAGTAACCAGCAGTTAAACCAATAAAGATGAGATTGAGAACTGGTTGATTCTTTCGTTGTACAAGTGATCTAATCCAAAATCCAAGAACCACGAACAAGGCGATAGTTCCAATCCACCATAAGAGTGGCGTACCGAGTGCTAAAACTTCTTGTGCACAATTTTTTTCTCCACAACCTTGAGGAGCTGCATAGAAGAAAGATGTTGGTCTTCCCATAATCAGCCAACTCCAAGGATTTGCCTGGTATGAATGTTTCTCAGTGAGCCCTGTATGAAACCCGAGCATCTCTGCGTGGTAGTGCCACAAAGACTTCAGTGGATTAGTTGACCACTGCCTATCCCATCCACGATCGCTGGCAAACCAACCAAACCAACTCGAAATATAAATTGAAATCGGAAGGAAAACATATGTCATAAATTTGAGACCGATTGCACGTGGCATTTCTCGCAGTGGGTAGTCTCTAAATATTCTGTAGGCACAGATTAGAATTATGAGTATTAGGAAATAAAGTGCACTCCATTTAGTTGCACATGCAAGACCTAAAGAAATTCCAGCTAACCAATGTCGATTTCGATGCCAGAAATAGACGGCTGCTAAAACAAAGAATGTTAGAAATAAATCTAAGAGTGCAGTCCGTGAATGTACTAATTGCATTCCATCCATGGCCATGAGAATTGCTGCAAGAGCAGTAATAAATGGTGAATAGAAGAGAGTGTGAACCATTCGAGCAAATAAAAGAATAAGTAAAGTTCCACAGAGTACGCTGGCAAATCTCCACCCAAACTCATTATCACCAAATATTTTTATCCCAATTGCAATAAGCCATTTACCAACTGGAGGATGAACAACAAATTCAGCCTTACTGCCAGCAATTTCTACGCCATGTGCCAAATAATCACGTGCACCATCGACGTAATAGACCTCATCAAAAACAAATCCCTTTGGTCGGCCAAGATTTATAAGTCGCAGAATTAGGGAGAAAAAGGCAATCCCAAGCGGAGCAATCGCGGCAACCATGGCGTTAGCGTATTCGCACTATCGATGATTCCTGAGAGGATGCCCCTATGACTTTGATACTGGCAGCAACCCCCTTAGGAAATCCGAGGGATGCAAGCACGCGTTTGCGCGAGGCAATTGAAGCAGCAGAGATTATTGCAGCCGAGGATTCACGTCGCTTTCATCGCTTGTGTGCAGATATTGAAATTACTTTTACGGGACGCGTCATCTCGTTTTTCGAAGGTAATGAAGATGCACGAAGTGCCGAGATTCTCGAAGCGTTAGCAAATGGCAAAAATGTATTGATTGTCTCTGATGCAGGTATGCCAACAATTAGTGATCCAGGTTTTCGTCTTATGCGCGATGCAATTGCAAATAATCACCAAGTCAGTGTTATTCCAGGACCAAGCGCGGTAACAATGGCAATAGCTCTATCAGGACTGCCGACGGATCGATTTACTTTTGAAGGCTTCCTGCCACGAAACTCTGGTGCACGTATGGCACACCTTGAGAAATTGCGATTTGAAGAGCGCACAATGGTTTTCTTTGAAGCGCCGCATCGACTTGTTGATTCACTCAAGGATGCAGAATCTATTTTTGGAAGCGAAAGAGGGGCGGCGATCTGTCGCGAGATGACAAAGCGGTATGAAGAGACAAAGCGGGGAAATCTTTTAGAACTTAATGTGTGGGCAAGTGAGAGAGAAATTCTGGGAGAGATCACATTAGTTATTGCAGGTGCGCAACTTGGGGCGCAAGAATCAACAACGGATGCAATGGTGGCCAGAGTTCGCGAATTCGAAGGCGCGGGGATGGATAGAAAGTCTGCAATTGCTGCAGTAGCCGAGGAATTCTCGATAGCCAAGAGAATCGTTTATGCCGCAGTGGTCGATGCGAATAAGATGAGCACGTGAGTACAGATAAAAAGGCCTTCTATTTAACGACGCCTATCTACTACGTCAATGATGCTCCCCATATTGGACATGCCTACACAACTGTTGCAGGCGATGTTCTTACTCGCTGGCATCGCCAAAGAGGTGAAGATGTTTGGTTTCTTACTGGTACAGATGAACATGGCCAAAAAGTTATGCGTACAGCAGATGCCAATGGTGTTGCCCCCCAAGATTGGGTTGATCGTTTAGTAGCAGATGCTTGGAAACCAAATTGGAAAGCGCTCAATATTGCTAATGATGATTTTATTCGCACCACTGAAGTGCGTCACACCGAACGCGTACAGAAGTTTTTACAATCACTCAAAGATTCAGGGCATATATATTCCGGCAAATATGAAGGTCCATACTGTGTTGGCTGCGAAGAGTTCAAATTACCGGGTGATCTCATTGATTCCAATGGCGAGAAACTGTGCCAAATCCATAGTAAGCCAATTGAACTAGTCAATGAAGAGAATTGGTTCTTCAAGTTATCTGATTTTGCCCAACCACTTTTAGATTATTACAAGAAGAACCCCGAAGCGTGCCAACCAGAGAGCGCTCGAAACGAAGTAGTTTCATTCCTCGAGGGTGGAGTATCTGATTTATCTATTTCTCGCTCAACATTTGATTGGGGAATTCCAGTTCCCTGGGATAAAAAACAAGTTGTCTACGTTTGGTTTGATGCTTTACTCAACTACGCAACTGCAGTTGGACTAACTGATAACCCAGATTCTGAAGGCGGAAAGAAGTTTGCAGCAACATGGCCTGCAGATGTCCACCTTGTTGGTAAAGATATCTTGCGCTTCCACGCGGTTATTTGGCCAGCAATGTTGATGGCTGCTGGAGTAGATATCCCTAAGAAAGTTTTTGCACATGGGTGGTTACTTGTTGCGGGTGAAAAGATGAGCAAGAGCAAGCTCACAGGTATCGCGCCAAGTGATATCACTAGCCACTTCGGCGTTGATGCTTTCCGTTATTACTTCTTGCGCGCAATTCCATTTGGTAGCGATGGTTCATTTTCTTGGGAAGACATGAGTGCGCGATACACATCTGAACTCGCAAATGACTTTGGAAACCTTGCATCCCGCTTAGCAGCCATGATTGAAAAGTACTGCGAAGGCATACTGCCAGCAGTCAGTAGCGATGAAACACTGAAATCCGTTCTTGCTGCCACTGTCGAAAAAGCTGATGCTTCAATGTGCGCCCTTGATTTTCAAGGCGGTATCAACGCGATTATGGATTTTTGTAAGAAAGTGAATGGCTATGTAACAGAGAAAGAGCCTTGGATATTGGCAAAAGATCCAGCAAATAAAAAGGAACTTGAAGAAGTTTTGTACAACACTGCAGAATCACTGCGTGCTTTAGCAGTTTTATTGCATCCAGTGATGCCAGCAACCTGTGAGATTTTGTGGGAGAGCCTTGGAGCGCAAGAAAAACTTGGTTCAATTGCGAATCAGAAGATTTCAGATGTCGCTACATGGGGTCAATTACCAGCGGGTGCGCGTGTTACAAAGACTCCTGTTCTCTTTCCACGTTTAGAAACGAATGCCTAAGAATTATGGCTGATCGCCACAATCGAGATATAGATCGCCCTCGAGCACCACTTCCAGAACCACTGCCTGTTGCAACCATAGATGCACACGCGCATTTAGAAATTATTACTAACACAGCTGCGGATTCAGTCGAAGTTGGTGAAGTAATTGAAGAGGCACGCAGCGTTGGTGTTGATCGTATTGTGCAAGTTGGATATTCGGCGCAGCAGTCGCAATGGTGCGTCGATGCTGCAACAAAATGGGATACCGCAATTCTTGCAACAGTTGCACTTCACCCTAATGAAGCACCAGTTGTAAAAGATTTAGCAGCAGATTTGAAAATTATCGAAACACTTGCCCAACACCCACGAGTTCGCGCAATTGGTGAGACGGGATTAGATTATTTTCGAACACCTCCTGAATTACGCGGAGTGCAACAAGATTCCTTTAAGTGGCATATTGAATTAGCTAAAAAAACAGGTAAAGCGCTAGTAATTCACGATCGCGATTCACACGATGACGTTCTTTCAGTTCTTCTAGAGGTTGGCGCCCCAGAGAAAACTATCTTTCACTGTTTTTCTGGCGATGAAGTAATGGCAAAAACCTGTATAGAACGCGGCTATATTCTCTCTTTTGCCGGAACTCTTACATTCAAGAATGCACCCGCACTTCGCGAAGCGGTAAAGCTTGTACCGATCGACCAGTTATTAGTTGAGACTGATTCGCCATTTCTTTCTCCTATGCCCCATCGCGGCGCACTCAATACCCCTGCACAGATTGCAACTATCGTGCGCGCAATGGCGACAGAACGAAATCAAGATCTCGGCGAATTAGCCAATGCACTCAGTGAGAATGGCGAAAGAATATTTGGTTCATTTGCGAGAAGTTCATGACCTTGCTTGGTGCAGCACAGATTCGTGAATTAGCAGAGGCAATCGGCCTCAAACCCGCCAAATCCCTTGGACAAAATTTTGTTATCGATTCCAATGTATGCAAAAAAATTGTTCGAATCGCAGGTGTCACAAGTACCGATATTGCACTTGAAATTGGGCCAGGACTTGGCTCACTCACTCTGGCTTTACTTGAGGAAGCAGCCTCAGTTGTTGCAGTTGAAATTGATCCTCGTTTAGCTCAGCAGTTGCCTTTGACTGCTGCAATTCATAGCGAGCGAGCAGATCACCTCACTGTTATCAATCAAGATGCACTTGGTATCTCAACTCTTATCTCTGATCCCACAGTTCTTGTTGCAAACTTGCCATATAACGTCTCTGTTCCCGTCTTGCTACATCTGCTCGAGAAAGTTCCAACTCTTCGCTCTGGTGTTGTAATGGTGCAAGCAGAAGTTGCAGATCGACTTGCTGCATCTCCTGGAAGTAAAGATTATGGAATTCCAAGTGTGAAATCTGCATGGTGGGCTGAAGTCAAAGGCGCAGGATCAGTTTCTCGTTCTATTTTTTGGCCTGCCCCTAATGTAGATTCAAAGTTAGTTTCTTTTACAAGACGAACAACACCAGGTGATGAAGTTCTTAGAAAGAAAGTTTTCACGATTATTGATGCAGCATTTGCCCAGCGTCGCAAAATGCTTAGATCCGCTCTCTCATCTCTCTATGGTTCATCAGCTCTGGCTGAAGAGGTGCTAACAAAAGCGGGAATCGAGCCAACCCTTCGCGGTGAAGCGCTAGAGATTTCAGAATTTTGCGCGATTGCACTTGCATCCCCAGATAACAAAACCACAAAGTAATAGAGTTTCCTTATGCCAGTCAGATCTGTAACAGTTCGCGTACCAGCGAAAGTGAATTTGCAACTCTCTGTTGGCCCGCGCGAATCTGATGGATTCCACAATTTGGTAAGCGTCTTTCAAGCAATCTCTATTTTTGATGAAATTACTCTTACGCTTGCAGAACCGGGCCATGGATTAGTTATATCGATTAGTGGTGATCACACACATGGTGTTCCAGCCGATGAAACGAATTTAGCTGCACAAGCTGCAATTCTTATGGGTAAAGAATTTGATTTAGATATTGATGCAAAGTTAGATATTAAGAAATCTATTCCTGTTGCCGGAGGCATGGCTGGTGGAAGCGCTGATGCTGCGGCAACAATTGTTGCAATAGATGCTCTCTATTCATTAGGAATGTCTCGTGAGGAGATGGCAGAGAGTGCGGCCAAACTCGGTAGCGATGTTCCATTCATGCTGAGTGGCGGAACAGCAATTGGCCGTGGACATGGAGATCAACTCACGTCGGCGCTTTCACGGGGCACGTATCACTGGGTTTTAGCGCTGAGTACTGTCGGACTTTCAACACCTGCTGTTTACGGTGAGTGCGATCGCTTACGTACTGGTCTACAAATTAGTGAACCTCAAACAAATGAAGCGCTCATGCAAGCGCTATTAGCCTCAGATCCAAAATCTGTAGGAGCATCACTAGTTAATGATCTACAAGCAGCAGCATGTTCACTTCGCCCAGCGCTTCGATTAGTTCTCGATGTTGGTGAAGAATATGGAGCACTTGGCGCAATAGTCTCTGGCTCTGGCCCAACAGTTGCATTCTTAGTGGAAAACGAAGAACAAGGGTTGGATCTTGCAGTCGCGCTAACAGCGAGTGGAGTTGTTGGCAGTGTTGCACGGGCATTTGGTCCTGTGCACGGTGCAAAAGTTCTTGAAACTCGCTAGTCGTTTATAGATTGATCAATATCGGCTGCGAGCAAACTAAGTAGTTGCGCTAATTGAGTTTTTTCTTCACGAGTTAGACCACTCAAAATATCTCTTTCATGAGCGAGTAATTCTTCGAGTGCATTATCAACTGCGCGCAATCCTGCCCGAGTAAGTTTAACTAATGAGCCTCGACCATCATCAGGATCTTGTTGGCGAGTAATAAGTTCTAACTCTTCTAAACGGTCTAAGCGATTCGTCATAGTTCCACTTGTCACCATTGTCTCTTGCATCAATTGACTCGGTGATAATTGATATGGCACACCTGCACGACGAAGAGCTGCTAGAACATCAAAGCCCCATGTTTCAAGTTCTGCGAATGCATCTTTGCGAGCAATATCGAGTTGGCGTGAAATTCGAGATATTCGGCTAAGCACAGCAAGGGGTGTGAGATCGAGATCAGGTCGTTCGCGCTTCCACGCGGTGAGGAGTCTCTCTACTTCATCACGCATTGCCACCCTCGCATTTCAAGTATTCGAGCAAAAATTCTAAGAAAGAATGGTCAATCCCTAAGGCTAGTGGTCACGAGCACTACCCGTAATGGGGGAGAATACGGGTTCCGCCATTGTGTAGTGGCTAGCACATGGGCCTTTGAAGCCCAGGGTCCAGGATCGATACCTGGTGGCGGAGCGATTAGACTCCGTACTGTGAGTAGCGATCTTCATATCATCGTCTTAGCGGCGGGTGAAGGCACGCGAATGAAATCTGCAACTCCTAAAGTCCTTCACTCCATTTGCGGTCGAACGCTTCTCGGCCATGTGATCCATGCAGTCACCGAACTCATACCCAAAGATTTAGCTGTGGTTGTTGGCGCTGGGCGCGAGCAAGTTGAAGAACATATTGGGCAGATTGCACCGAAAGCTCGAACAATCTTTCAGGAACGTCGCGGTGGAACAGGTCATGCAACACAATTGGCGCTCGCAGCAGGTGCACCAACAGGCACGGTACTTATTCTTGCTGGTGACACACCACTGCTTACAAGTGATTCACTCGCACAATTACTCGAAGTTCATCACAACGGAAAATTTGGCGCAAGCGTTCTGACCGCGGAACACCCAGATCCAACGGGATATGGTCGCATTATTCGCAGCGATGATGGCGAACTTCTTCGCATTGTTGAAGAGCGCGATGCCGATGAGGACCAGAAGATGATTTTTGAAATCAACTCCGGTGTCTATGTATTTGATGGCAAACTATTAGCAGGTGCAATTGGCAAACTCAGTGATTCAAATTCACAAGGCGAGCTCTATCTCACCGATGTTCTTGAAATTATGCGAAATGATGGTGCATCAATTGCTGCCGTCATAATTGATGATTTTATTGAAATCCTAGGTGTCAACGATCGCGTACAACTTGCAGAGAGTGCCGCACTTCTTCGCGACAGAACCAATGATAATCTCATGAAATCTGGAGTAACCATTACCGATCCAACAACTACATGGGTCGATGTCACAGCCACTATTGCAAATGATGTAACACTGCTTCCAGGAAGTGCGATTGCTGGAAATACAAAGATTGAATCAGGGGCCGTCATTGGCCCCCGCACAACACTGATTGATTGCACGGTTGGTGCTGGGGCTAGCGTTATCGAGTCCTATTGCACCGCAAGTGCGATTGGCGCGGAGGCAAGCGTTGGTCCATTTACATTTTTGCGCGCAGGCACAGACCTTGGTCCACATACTCGCGCTGGTGCTTTCGTTGAGATGAAGAATTCAACTCTTGGTGAGGGCTCTAAAGTTCCACACCTTTCATATGTGGGCGATGCCACTATCGGTGTCGGCACAAATATCGGCGCTGCAACAATCTTCGTCAATTACGATGGCGTAGATAAACATCGCACCACTGTTGGAGATCATGTTCGAATTGGAAGTGATTCAATGTTGGTCGCACCAATTTCAGTCGGAGATGGTGCATATACAGCTGCTGGATCAGTAATCACTGAAGATGTTCCTGCAGGCGCGATGGGAGTTGGCAGATCACGCCAACGAAATGTCTTAGGCTGGGTCTTGCGTAAGCGCGCAGGAACAAAATCTGCAGAAGCTGCAGCAAAGAGCGAGAAGAAAGGCTGACTCCAATGAGCGAAATCCGACTCGCCTCCGAGAAGCGACTAAGACTCTTTACCGGTCGAGGATTTCCAGAGTTAGCAGATGAAGTAGCAACAGAGTTAGGCATTCCACTCACACCAACATCGGCATATGACTTTGCTAATGGTGAAATATTTGTTCGCTTCGAAGAAAGTGTTCGCGGTTGCGATGCATTCGTTCTGCAAAGTCATTCAACTCCAGTAAATAAGCAGATCATGGAACAACTCATCATGGTCGATGCACTCAAGCGAGCATCAGCAAAGCGCATCACAGTTGTTGCACCTTTCTACGGTTATGCACGTCAAGATAAGAAGCACCGCGGACGTGAGCCAATCTCTGCGCGATTGATGGCAGATCTTTTCAAAACAGCAGGTGCGGATCGTTTGATGGTTGTCGATCTACACACTTCACAAATTCAAGGTTTCTTTGATGGCCCAGTAGATCATCTCTTTGCACTACCAATGCTTGCCAATTATGTCGGTAGCAAAGTAGATCGCTCGCGACTAACAATTGTTTCACCAGATTCTGGTCGAGTACGTGTTGCAGAGCGTTGGTCAGACTTACTCGGTGGATGCCCAATCGCATTTATTCATAAAACACGCGACCCACGTATTCCAAATGAATCTGTTGTCGGTCGCGTCGTTGGTGATGTTGTAGGCCAAACATGCGTAGTAATCGATGACATGATTGATACTGCAGGCACAATTACAAAAGCAGTAGATGCGCTCTTTGAAGCAGGAGCAACAGAAGTAATTGTTGCGGCAACACATGCAGTTCTTTCAGGGCCAGCAGTAGAGCGCCTCAAGAACTGCCGTGCTAGTGAAGTTGTTATTACAAATACTTTGCCAATTAGTGAAGATCAGCATTTTGATGGCCTTACTGTTCTAACGATTGCTCCACTACTTGCCAGAGCAATTCGCGAAGTCTTTGAAGATGGCTCAGTTACCAGCCTCTTCGATGGTCATTCGTAAGCAATATAAGTCGCAGCCCAACTTCGTTCACTCTGCGTTTTACGTTCACTGCGTTGGCTGCTTTCTTATTTGCACTCCTGATTGAGCACGGATTTGCGACTTAGATAGCTCCTTCGGTATGGTTTGCCACGTTCCGGCGAGGGTTTTTTTCATCCGTAATCGACGGTGTGGGTTCAACTCCTGCTGGGACTTCACTACAACAACAGGAGAATAAAAAATGGCTGAGATTTCAATCAACGGTGTACGTCGTACCGAATTTGGTAAGGGTGCATCACGTCGCGCACGTCGCGAAGGTCAAGTTCCTGCTGTTATCTACGGTCATGGTGAGAAGCCATCACATATCAATCTTCCTGCACGCGAACTCGGCGTTGCACTCAAGACATCAAACGTTTTGCTCGACATTGTTGTAGATGGAAAGACCGAACTAACACTTCCTAAGTCAATTGTTCGCCACCCAATCAAACTCACAATCGATCACATCGACCTTGTCATTGTTCGCCGTGGTGAAAAAGTTACCGTTGCTGTTCCAGTTCATACTTTTGGAGAGCACGATCGCGATGGAATTCTTGAGCACGTCCACCACACAATTGAAGTTGAGACAGAAGCAACATCTATTCCAAGCTTCTTCGAACTCGACCTCACAGGTCTTGCTGCCGGTCTCTCACTCTATGCAGCGGATGTAAAACTTCCTGCTGGCGTAGTTCTTATCTCTGATCCAAAGATGATTGTTGTTCACCTCTCTGAGCGTTCAACTGTAGTTGAAGAAGTTGCTGTTGTTGCTCCTGCTGCAGATGCTGATGCAACCGCTCCTGCTGCAGATGCAGAGAAGAAGGACGCGTAACACTTACTCTTAAGCCATGACGTGGTTAGTTGTAGGACTCGGTAATCCTGGCGATCAATATGTCGCTACTCGACACAATGTCGGGCAGATGGTTGTTGATGAACTTGCAAAGCGCCATAAAATCAAATTTTCATCTCACAAGTCACGCACCGATGTTGCTGCCTACAAGTTAGGCGTTGGCGTTGATGCTCATTCAATAATTCTTGCGAAGTCAAAGAGTTATATGAATGAAAGCGGCGGGCCAATCAAAGCACTTGCATCTTTTTATTCTGTTGAACCTGCAAATGTAATTATTCTTCACGATGAATTAGATATTGGCTTTGCAGCAATTCGAAGCAAACTCGCTGGTGGCGACAATGGTCATAATGGATTGAAATCTCTGACATCCTCATTTGGGACAGCGGAGTATTACCGAGTTCGTTTAGGTATCGGGCGCCCAATGGGTCAGCAAGATCCTGCTGACTTTGTACTCAAGCAATTTAGTAAAGAAGAGAAGAAAGATTTAGGCGAGTTCTTAGATCGCGGTGCAGATGTTGTTGAATTCCTCATTACCGAGGGTTTAGAGAAAACTCAGACTAAGTTCAATAGCTAAAATCAACCTGTATTTCTAAGTCCTGCTGCAACACCATTGATGGTGAGCAATAGCGCTCGATTCAAAACTGACTCAGGAGTTCCTCCAGCATCACGCACGCGCTTGAGCAAGTTAATTTGAAGTAAATGTATTGGTGACAAGTAAGCGTCGCGAACTTGAAGCGTACGCGCCAGAATTGGTTGATCGCCGAGTAGTGAAGTCTTCTTTGTTAGAAGCAATATTTCAGAGACAGTGAGTGCGAATTCCTCTTCAATGATTGTGAGGAAATGTTGAAGCTCTTTTGGAACGAGTGTTTCAACATAGCGCTTCGCAAGACCTAGATCAGTCTTAGCAAGTGTCATCTCAACATTGCTAATAAATGTATTGAAGAAGTGCCACTCTTTGAGCATTGTTACAAGAACTTCGCTATTACCTGCTTCGCGGGCAGCTTTGAGACCTGTTCCAACTCCAAACCAACCAGGAACAATCTGGCGTGATTGGGTCCATCCAAATACCCATGGAATCGCACGCAAACTACCAAGACCACTAGTTGCATCAGGTCTGCGCGATGGACGTGAACCTAAGAAAAGATTTCCTAGTTGTTCAACGGGAGTTGAAGCGTAGAAATATGCAGGCAAGTCTGGATGCTCAACAAGTGAGCGATATTGCTTGAAAGAACTATCACTTATGAGTTGCATGCAGTCATTCCAGTGCACTAAATCTTGCGGTGCTTGTCGCGGCGCACGATTCAAAACTGTTGCCTCAAGGGCAGCAGCAAGAGTGAGTTCAACATTTTCGCGAGCAAGTGCTGGAAGTGAATACTTATCACTGATTACTTCGCCTTGTTCTGTCATTTTTATTTGGCCATCAACGGAGCCCCAAGGAAGTGCGATGAGTGCTTCATATGTCGGGCCGCCACCGCGACCAACAGAGCCACCACGTCCATGGAATAAACGAAGTGTCACCCCATATTTCATTGCGACATCGCGCAGTTTTCGTTGTGCTCTATGAATTTCCCATTGGCTTGTTGCAATTCCTGCATCTTTATTGGAATCGCTGTAACCAAGCATTACTTCTTGCAAATCTCCGCGAAGCGCCACAACAGAGCGATATGTTGGATTAGAAAGTAGTTTTTCTAGAATTTCACCAGATGCACGAAGCTCCGCAACAGTTTCAAGAAGTGGCGCAAAACCAATAGTTGCTTTCTTCGCTGCGATATCTACAAGGCCTGCTTGTTGAGCGATGACAACTGCTGCAACAAGATCATCGGCGCCCTTGGTCATTGAAACTATGTATGTCTCGATTGCTTGTGTGCCAAAGGTTTCAATGAGATCTGCAATTGCGGCAAAGGTATCGAAAGTCTTTTGAGCGTTTTCATCTAAAGACTTTATGTTCAGCGCAGTACCTTTTTGAAGTACCCCAGTAAGAATTTCGAAGCGTTCTTCTTGTGAGCGCTTTGAATACGCATTATCGCCCAGTGCTTGGGCAAGTAAGTGATGATGCGCATCAGAATGTTCACGAATATCCATAGTTGCGTGAGTGAGGCCGAAGGCTGCAACTGTGCGGATTGTGCGCTCTAAAAGACCTGTAGCAATCATTTCGCCCTTATGAGCAAATAATGAATCGCGCATCAATGTCAGATCATCAAGTAGTTCGTTCATATTGTTGTAATCACGATGTGGAACATGTGGCCGACCTTGTGCATGGCGATCACGAGTCATTGCTAAGCGATGCACAATTGCAGTTGCTTTTAGGCGATATGGCTCTTCAACATTGAGGCGCTTGAATCGTGCTTCAAATTCTGGAATATGTTTGAGATCTTCTGCAACTGATGCACTCAGCTCTGGTGTCGCGCCAGTAATTTTTGTTGAAACAGAGAGCATCTGGCGCAATTGATCCATCGCAGCAATTGTTACGCGAATCGCATGGCCGACTTGTAGCACCATTGCATCGCGAGTTACCTGTGCGGTCACATTTGGATTTCCATCACGGTCTCCACCGATCCAGCTACCAAATGAGAGTGGGCGAGCAGTTACAGGAATTTCAATATCTAAGCGCTTCATCTCACGCGCAAAATCATTGAGAACTTCTGGAACAGTCTGGCGGAACAAATCATCTAAGTAATAGAGAGCATTCATTGCTTCATCGAGTGGCTCTGGTCGATCTAGACGAAGTTCATCTGTCTGCCACAAAAGATCAATAGTTTCAGCAAGGCGATCACTTTGATTTGGATCTTTTCCTTGATCTAGAAGATCTGCAACTCGTCCTAATTTATTGAGAATAGAGCGACGTGCTGCCTCTGTTGGGTGCGCAGTAAAAACTGGTCGAACCATAAGTTCGCCAACCCATTGCTCAATATCGCTGCGAGTTAGTTCATGCCCAGGTGTTTGCTCTTGTTGCGCTGTAATAATTCTGTTTACGGCGCGAGTAAGCCATGAGCCACCCTCAGAGCGCGCATCTGCTAAAACACGTGAGCGGTGCACTTGTTCTGCAACATTTGCTAAATGAAAATATGTACTAAAAGCGCGCACTAGTTGAACAGAATCTTCAACCGATAGTGAAGCTAATAAATCTGCGCCGCCACCTTCACGTACTGCTTTTCGTACCGCTTCAACAAGTGCTAAAAGTTCTGGTCCTTCTTGTCTAACGAGAGTC
>Ga0114967_10001106_pt1 | contig 22456 bp, 10 predicted proteins | sample M_130628_MF_Meta_FD_92639 | JGI IMG/M metagenome (GOLD analysis project Ga0114967, IMG submission 92639) | Freshwater microbial communities from Lake Montjoie, Canada to study carbon cycling - M_130628_MF_MetaG | ecosystem: Environmental > Aquatic > Freshwater > Lake | place: Lake Montjoie... | reverse complement strand
GTGACTGTAAAGGGTCAAAGCCCGTTCATGCACGAACCTAATGATGGTGTAGTTACCATTGCTAGTCAACGGCATCATGAAGATATGGAACTGGTAGAAGTAGATTGCAACCACTACGAAGTTGTGCTCAGTGACACTGTTATTCGACTCGTTAAAGAAAGAGTAAACAAGTTTAAAAAATAGTTCATTCAGCTTTACAAACAGTCTTGTACACTGTATAATAAATACATAGACAGCAAATACGCTGTTTACACATAGACATTACACACAAGGAGAATAATATGTCAAATTTTGAAACCCCTAAGCTACCAGAAGTTAAATTCAATAAGAACGGTTATGAAATCCGTACAGACATTCTTGGTATGGCCAAGAGCATGGTAACAGAAGACTTCCACTCTAAATTCCAAGGTTGGGAAATGACTGCTACTCGCGACGAGAAGACTGGGCAAATCGTTACCAAAGTAGATATGCCAACATTCCCAGGACTTGAAAAAGTTCTAGAAACAGCAGAAAAGATGTACGCATTTGTCAATGCTGGCGCTAAGAAATAATTTTTATTATAATAATATTAGGGCATAGCCCACAATAATATAGAAGAACAAAAAGCCCTGTTAAACAGGGCTTTTTTGTGACTTAATTTGGCATTATTGGCTTACTACTAAGGAATTGCGGGTATTTTTTGTTAAAATGACGCATAATTACGCCGGCAATCTCATGTGCTTGATTTTCTTCAGGACTGCCTGTAGCACCACTTTGATCATTCAATTCGTCACGTAGATCTTGTCTAAAGTGTACTAATTCATGTGCCACTGTTCTTAGCACATCTACTGGATGTCTATATAGTAGGGCAACATACAATGTTTGGTCATCAGTTTTATACATGCCAAAACTGGGTTGATGACCTGTATCTATCAATGGCTCAAAATGCATTTTAGGTAATCTATCTATGCCCAATACTTCCATGGCCAAGGGGAAAAATAACTTAAACATCTCTACAACAGTGTCTTGATCTTTGTTTTCTTCTGTAAAAAATTGATTGGCTCGCATACTGGTATTTACCGTTATTACCAAGTAGTCAATGCACTACGTTTCCAAGTATTAGTTGCTACACAAACGTATATAAATCCACTATCGTATACTACTTGCCCTGCTGTTCCTGTTGAACTTGCTGTTGCCGGTGCATTACCTGCGGCAATAATTAGAGTACCGCCGACATATAAGTTTCCGCTAAGACCTGCTCCGCCCCTAACTTGTAGAGATCCTGTGTTAGTAGACAGTGAAGTTACTTCGCCAGTTACTAGTACACTGGTAGAAGTTACGGCGCCTGAGGTGAAATAATTCTTAAGATTTAAGCCTGTGATGCGCTTAGTGGCCAGGCCTTCTACCACAGGCAAGAAAGCAATATCTGTCATTGTTGACAGGGTTATTAACTCGGAGATTTTTGTACTGGTCGTGGCCATTGATTACCTTAATTTACACTATATTTATAAAGTAAAAGGACTCACTGAGTCCTTTTATCTTAAGTACAGCTAATAATTAAGCCTGAGCTTCTGTCCAGCTTAAACGAGCTACAGTAGCCGCGTTACTTGCCAACGGTGTTACCGCAATGGTAATAACGTCTGGACCATCTGGATACATGTTTGTGCTGGTGCTAGATATAGTACTAGTAGTTCCACCGCCTAAAATACTGTTACCAATATCTCGAACTTTTGAAATGTCCTGTGTGCTAACGCCGCCTGATGGTGCAAAGAACGTATAGATACACTCACCACCAGTTATTGTACCAGAAGCGCCATGCGTAGCAAATTGTGCAAGACTTGATCCGCCAATTGGAGTCCACGTACCTACGCTAGTTCTAGCGTTTAACCAGATTTCAACTTTAACACCTGCGCCAGTTGGATATACACCTGCACCAGCAGGTGTTAACTGCATCCTGTTAATAATTTCACGTTGTCCCAACTGTCCAACAAGACCACTATCAACGCTAGGTGCTAGTCGAATACTGAACACCGGATAACGCTGACCGGCATTGGTGTAAGTTACTGGACTTTGTAAACCATAGTTGAACAAGAATGATTTATCGTCATCATAGCGTCCATCCATGATCACTGATGAACCCCAGTGACTGATAGTACATGCGGCTTGTGGACCCCAATAGGCTATACCAATACATGATGTACTGCTGTATGAGAATGTTGCCGCAGTACCTGTACCACCTAGGTTAGTTAGGCCGCCTGGTCCTGGTAATCCTTGTACAGCACGAGTCAAGTTACCAAATGTGTTGTTACCCTTGCTACCATAGTTAATGTACTCAATGTTTGCACCAATATTACCCGGCGCTGATACTACAATAGTACCTGTACCGGGGAATTGTGAATTATCTCTAACAGAGATTGTACTTACTTCACCGCTGGTAATAGTGTTAATAGCTACGGTCTTAGGATATAGTGTGTTAACTTCATAACGTGCTGGCAAGTTACCAGAACGCATATACGCTTCACTTTGGTTGTTGGCGTGTGCCAATCTGTGACAGTATCTAACAGCACCACGTTGATCTTTGAATCCCCAACGGATTGCACCTGCACCGTACCAGCTATAGTCAATATACCACATCTGCATTTTTGTAATGTCTACAGTATATGAACTAACACCTGAGCCGTCCATTCTGTCAATATTCCATGCAGTCTGAGGAATCTTCGTATCCACTGTTTTACTGACAATAACCTGTTGAGGAGCACTGATAGTAGGTCCACGATAATCAGGATAAATGGTCATCGAAGTGTTACTTTCAACACTGACAACTTCATAGCTCATGCCACGGATGACAATCATATCACCGGGAATAAGTGTTTCACTCCATTTACTGTTTGTACCTTGCACGTATTGCCCACCGTTGGCCAACGAATTTATGTAACCCACTAACTGGTTGGTACTTGATCTACGGCATGCAAATATGTTCTGTCCATCATACTCAAAGAAGAATCCGTTTTGGTGATCAAACATGCCAATACGCAAACTAGCACCATACCAAGTAACTGGACTAACGTTGTAACCACCTGAACTGGTTGCTGTTGCAGGGCTAGGTACTGATCCCACAACATAGGTAAATGTAGTATCTGACGGTACGCTTGTTACCTGTGCTGAGTTGGTATTATATGCAGTTTGGTCAGCACCCGACACTCTAACGAAGCTGCCAATCCATAGATTATGGGGGAATTTAGTTGTAACTGTTACAGTAGTTCCGCTGGCTGTTAGCGAGTCAACTTGGAACGGTGAACATAAGTTAGAACCTGTAGAGAATTGAATACCCTTACCAGACTGATAACGGAAGTAGCGTCGAGTTTGACGAATTAGTTGATTACCTTGATATGGATAACCAGCGGTAAATGTTACACCACCGTCAAAGGCCCTGTGAATACTGGTACCCCATGTCCTAGGATATAAACTTTGGTTTGAGGCATTACTCAGCGGACCAGTACCAACTATAAAAGGTACTTCAAAATCAAATATATGACTGCTTAATGTTCTTCTAACTGTCCAAGAACCCACTGGGTTTTTAGTACTTGCACCAGTGACGTTGGTTACATATATAGCTTGCCCTGCGGCAAGTCCGTGATTGTTGGTTGTAGTTACCTGTATTACAGATGTAGCACCACTGCTGATAATACTGTATGCACTGGTACCAACAGGAATTGATGATCCTGTGTACCATGAACCAACAAACAAGTAAGTTTTATAAGGATCAAAAATAGTACCGTTGGTCACGTTAGCCCTAGCATAATATGTAAAGCTAGTGCCACCTGTAATTGTGTCAGGGATGTACCAACCGTTGGCGTTAGAATCTGTACTATCCTGAATGTATATAGGTGTACCTGTGGTAATGTTAGTAGTGTTAGCCATAGTAACCGTTACTAGTCTAGTACCGTTACCTGTGATGTTAGTAATAGAATATGTACCAGTTGTTCCGCCTACGGTTACTACGTTCGGAATACCAGCAATACCTGTAGTACTATCATAAAACGAACTCTGACGTTGGTTTGTCAAAGCCAGTGTTTCCCACTTGGTACTTTGTACACCGTATTCAAAGTCAGTGTCAATTAGGGCCTGCGGGGTACTCATACGTATTTTACCCACCGGATCAGTAACTGATTCTGCTGGTGTAAATGTTTCGTCTACTTCGTCAACAATAATACTCAACTTATCGTTGGCATTCATTAATGTTGTATTATAGTTTAAAACAATTGTGGTTGTTTCAACGTTGGCCGCAGTACTAATTGTATAAGTTTGAGCAGTAAGGGCAGAGTCAGAGAAATTATAAAGCACAATGTTTTGTGTAACATTGAGAATTAATATTAATCTTTCGCGCTGAATTGTTTTACCGTTGATTACAACAGTTTTTGTTGCCGGCGTAAAAGTATACTGTTCGCCTATTACTCGTTTTGCCATTTTTTATTTCCTATTTTGTTATTGTCTTGCCCTGGGGCAGTACAGCTATTATTCTGGGTTGCCAGGCACTGGTGTTAAAAATGGTACGTCACTGCTAACAGCATGTGTTGATGCAAAAACAATTTGTCCCTGATATTGAATAACCTGTGCCGCGTCACGGGATAAACGTCCGCATTTATCCAATGCTTCGCTGATATCCATGTTGTTCACGGTGTAAAAGTGGTAATGTCCCGGGAAAATTGTGTCTAGTTCTGAGTATGTCATTTGTGTTATCTCCTATGATATATTTATGTTAGTTCCAAAATTGTATTGGCGCTTTTTTCCTAAAAGTAGGGTCTTGTACGCCGCGCTGGCCATTTTTACCGTCACCAGTTTTTAAGCGTATAACCTGTGCATATGGCAGTTTAAATGTGTTAAACACATCTTTAACAATTTCAAATGCTTTGGATAAATTACCTTGACTAGGTGCTAATCTAAAATCTTGTATGCTATCTTTACCAACTTTTAATGGGCTAAGAAGGCCTTGCGATAATCTTTGTTGTTCTGGCCCAATAGTTATCCGATTAGTCAAGCGTTGCCAATAATCTGCACGTAAGCTAGGAGCTAGATAGAAATAGTATAAAACTTCCCTAGATGATTGCGGGAACGTTGGGTATGCAGGATTTACTAAAGATTGTGCATATATAAACGTGCTGGTGTTAATTGTAGATTCTAATCTATTAGTAACTGTATAGGCTGATACTGCTTGAGCTGTAGCTCGGTTAACTAATGTATTTTGATACTTGTTAGCATCTCGAATAGCAGGCGCTAACTCAAAGAAATACAAATTTTCACGAGCATTTTTTGGTGCAGTAGTAGGGCTTACAAAACTACGTGGATATACCGAACTACCACCTTCAATGTAGGTATTAAAAATAGATATATCAATGCTTGGCTTAACAAAAGACACAGAGTTGCTAGTAACTGAGGTTACAGTTGCATAATATAAAATACTATTGCTACCAGAACTAGTTAACTTAATTCTAGTACCAACTGAGAATGGTGTATACAATGTTTGGTTAAAGTATACTGTCCTAGTGGTACTGGTCGATTTAACTGACGGAGTTAATACGTCATTATCATTTAAATACCAGGAAATAAGATTGTTATCGTAATCTGCATTTTGCCCCACGATCTGTAATTTAAAATCACCGGGATAAGATCCAACATTGAACTGTTCCAGCCTACTGATATCAGTGGTACTTGTTGATGCGGCAGTATACAAGAATGCTATTCTATTAGCTTCTAATAGTATCCTCCTCTCAAGTCTTCCAAAAATATCTATTCTAGTATTAGCATCTCTAAGCACATTTATTGCTTTTAATCGAGCAACTTGAATATTATTTGTAACACCTTTCAATACATTAACAGCATTCACTCGTCCACTTTGAACCGGTGTATTGTATACGCCCACTGTAGGATAATTTGTAAGCCTTTGATAATGATCTGCACGATAGTCAGGTGCTAGATAGAAATAATACAGTGCTTCCCTAGAAGTTTTAGGTGATCCTGCAGGCGCTACTGTCGATTGTGTATATATAAATGTAGTTGTATTAATTGTAGATTCTAATCTATTTGTTACAGTAGAAATTGAACGTGCTTCTCGCAAAACAGAGGCTGCGGTTAACTTAGCAACTTGATTGGTATATGTATTAGCCATTGAAAACACATAACGTGTCACGGGCATCTTTACCTGTGTAATTATAGATACTGACGTAGATACTGTTTTAATACCTCGCAGTACGTTAGTAGTGGTAAGTTTATCCACTGTTAATCTTACTCTAGCTTCTCTAACCACTGCGGCTGCTGTTAACTTAGCAACTTGATTGGTATATGTACCAGCAATTGAAAATACAAACGGTGGTGATAAAGGTTGCTTGACTTTAAAAATATTGCCTGCAATAGCGTTAACATTAACACTACGTATAGTTTCAAATGCTTTTTGTAATTGACTGTATGTTAGTTTGCTTTGTGTATCTCGAACTATTGCGGCGCTTGTTAATTTGGCAACTTGGTTAGTAACAGAATTAGCAATAGAGAACACATACCGTGTCACAGGCATCTTTACCTGTGTAACTATAGATACTGATGTAGATACTGTTTTAATACCTCGTAGTACATTAGCTGTAGTAAGTTTATCTACTTTAATTACTGATTGATCTGCACGAACAATTTCAAATGCCTTAGATAATTGACTATATACCAACGTAGTACGTGTATCCTTAACTACTTCAAATGCTTTAGATAATTGACCAGTCACAAGCGGTAATCTAAACAAACCTACCCCAGTTGCTGGTACTTTTTGTTTTTCAACTTGGTAAGCTAAAATTCTAGTTCTATCACCACGTACTATTGCTGCCGCATTAAGTTTAGCTACATCTATTTTTAATAGAGATCCTTTGACAATTTCAAATGCTTTAGTTAACTGTCCTGTACTTGTAGATAAAGATACTTGAGCTACATTTGAACGTTCAGCTAAGTACCCCTGTATACCAGGACTCATGTTATTGTAATACAATCTATCTCTAGCTAGACCAGAGCCTCTATTTGTAGGTGCTACCAATAACTGAGAATATACAGTAGCACTTGATTCAATAAATGTGCCAATATCTGTACCAATGGTAGCAGGGGTAGTAGTGCCGGTTGTAGTTGGCAGATCTGCTGTAAATGTCGATGGGAACGATCTGCCTGTGCTCCATATTATGCGTACTGCTCCAGCACCACCTAATCCAGGAGTAAATCCTGGACCAGTACTATTTGTTGTTCCGCCGCCACCGCCACCGCCATACAGACCACCCGTTGGTGCAAGATAACTACCACCAGATCCACCACCAGATCCACCTGTGCCACCAGTGCCGGCGTTATCAGTAAAGCCCACACCGTCTGCACCTATACCAAGTAAGCCCACTCCGCCGCCGGCGCCACCAGCACGGCCGTTCTGCCAAAGCGCCGAGGCACCGCCTCCACCGCCACCACTGCCTGCGGGTAGCGGTCCGCTTGCACTTCCAAAATTACCACCGACACCACCGGTTGGATACGATCCATCGCCACCACGGTTCGTAAACAAAGTCGAATACCCACCTGCACCGCCACCGCCGCCGCCGGAGTAGGTGGCGCCGGGCGTGCTGCCAGCGTGCGCGAAACCACCGCTACCGCCACCGCCGGGAGCACCTGAATTATTTACAGGAATACCGCCCGCGCTGGAAGCAAGTGCTATATTATTAGAGCCACCTGCACCGCCACCGCCACCGCCTGCCTTAATATAATTACTGTTATTAAACCAACTATCTCCGCCGTTGGTGGCGATTACGCCGCCCGCGCCGACATTTAAATTATAAACTCTTCCGGGAATTACTGGGATATCATTGACCCAGACAAGTGCGCCGCCGCCGCCGCCAATACCAACTTGACCATATCCACCGCCACCACCGCCACCAACGGCTACTAGACTTATACTGAAAACACCTGGTGGGCAAGTCCATGTAGTAGCACCCGGAGTGGTAAAGGTTGCTTGACCAAACGAGAGAGTAGTGGATTCTGGTCTACTAATGCCAAAAGTATAGCCACTTGGAAATTCTACAGCAGGCATGGCAATAGTCACTGATCTAAAATCTGTGGCAAGCACTGTGGCAGTATATGCACTGCCATTTGTGTTGCTAACTTTAATTGAAGACCCTACCGAGTACGGAGTATATGCACTAGGTGTAAAATAAAAAGTTTTAACTGTTAAATTAGTAGTAGTCGAAGTTGCTGTAGTTAATAGATCACTTTGAGATCCATATTCTAAGTACCACTGCAACAAAGATGTTGTTGAAGTAGTAATTGATCTAGGTGTTTGTGCTGTTACACCAAATTTGAAATCACCTGGATTAGGTGTATTCTGGAACGGTGTTGGGAACAATATATTAGGAGCCAACGAGAATGTCGGGCCTTCAATAGGTCTCTTAATTTTCTCAATATTAGATATTCTAATTATTGAAGGAATAGCTCGTATGACATTGACGGTATTAAGTTTATCCGTTCTTAATTTGCTTGGCTCAGCTTTTAATACTGCAACTGAAGAAACTTTATCTACTTTAATTACTGATTGATCTGCACGAACAATTTCAAATGCCTTAGATAATTGACCAGTCACAAGCGGTAATCTAAACAGTCCTACATTGGTTGCTGGAACTTTTTGTTTTTCAACTTGGTAAGCTAAAATTCTAGTTCTATCACCACGTACAACATTCATAGCATTAAGTTTAGCTACATCTATTTTTAATAGAGATCCTTTGACAACTTCAAATGCTTTTTGTAATTGGGTAACAGTTGGTCGCACTACAAATACTTGACCAATAGGCGGTTTAAATTTAGAAATAATACTAGGATTAAATCTATTATTTTCGCCACGTACTATTGCTGCCGAATTGAGTTTAGCTACATCTATCCTTGACAATGTTGCTTTGATAATTTCAAATGGTTTTTGTAATTGTCCTATGAGAAAATTATTTGTTAAAGATTTAACAACTTCAAATGCTTTTGCTAACTGTCCTGTAGTTGTAGGTAAAGATACCTGCGCTATATTTGAACGGCCGTCTAAATATCCCTTTATGCCCGGTCCCATGTTATTGTAATATAACCTATCTCTAGCCAGTCCAGAACTTCTATTTGTAGGTGCTACCAATAACTGAGAATAAACTGTGGCACTTGTTTCAATATAAGTTCCAACACTAGGTAATGCCAATCTTGGCATTGCAATAGTCACTGAACCAATACTAGACGACACTACTGTAGCTGTATAACTTGATCCATAAATATTTCCAATTTTAATTATTGAACCTACAGAATATGGATTATAACCAGTTGGACCAAAGTAAAAAGTTTTAACCGATGATGTAGTATATGTAGCTGTTGAAATAGACAATACATCTGAATTGGCGCTGTATTCTAGATACCATTGCAATAAAGATGATGTCGATGTAGTTGTTGCATCTGGACTTTGCCCGACAACAAACATTTTAAAATCACCAGGGTTGGGTGTATTTTGGAATGGTGTCGGAGACAGTACTGTAGTATTAATTGCCGCAACGATTCCACTTATTGTTTTAAATTTACTAACAATAGGTGTTGAAGTAGTTGAAGGTATGCCCTTTAGTACGTTTACAGTACTAAGTTTATCTACCCGTAACTTAGAAGTATCTGCTCTTAATACTGCGGCCGCAGATACCTTGGCTACTCTAGTAGATATATTAAAATTAATAAAAGATACCGGTGGCAATGAATATTTTTTAATTATAGGAGTACCAAGATTTGACGAAAGTATAGCAGGAACTGCTCGAACTACTACTGCCGCGTTAACTTTACTAACTGTAAATGTTGTAGTACTAACTTGGCGGATGACTTCAATTGATTTTTGTAGTTGTCCAAGACGAACATTATTTGTTAAATCCTTAATAACTTCAATGGCTTTGGTTAACTGCCCTGTAGTTGTAGATAAAGATAACAATCCTACGTTTGTTCTTTCAGGTAAGAATCCCTTTATACCAGGACCCATATCGTTATAATATAATCTATCTCTGGCCAGTCTCGATCCTCGATTTGTTGGAGCAACTAGCAATTTAGAGTAAACGGTAGCACTTGATTCAACAAATGTGCCAACGCTTGGGAATTCTACAGCAGGCATGGCAATAGTCACTGAACTAAAATCAGTGGCGATTACTGTGGCAGTATATGCACTGCCATTTGTATTACTAACTTTAATCGATGATCCTACTGCAAACGGAGTATATGCACTAGGTGTAAAATAAAACGTTTTAATTGTTAGATTAGTAGTAGTTGAAGTTGCTGTAGTTAATAGATCACTTTGAGATCCGTATTCTAAATACCATTGCAGTAATGACGAGGAAGATGTAGTAATTGATCTAGGTGTTTGTGCTGTTACGCCAAATTTAAAATCACCTGCGTTAGGTGAATTTTGAAAAGGAGTTGGGTATACTACATTTGATGTAGTCAGAGAAATTGTCTGTGTTTTGTTTGCCGGTGTAATTAATTTATTAACCATCGACGATGTATTGTTAAACTTTGCAGATGGTGTATCTTTGGCTATACTACTGTTACGTAATTTAGATATTACCAACGTAGAAGTTGAATTATTGTAACTTCGTAGTGAGCCAACAGATCTAAGTCTAGCAACAGGAACTACGATCTCAGAAGATTTTAAAATATCTATAGCCTTGACTTTATTAACCAATGAATAGTCAGTGGCCTGCGGAGTGTATCCTTGTGCGGCCAACGATGTGCTTAGGGTTAGTTGATAGGGAGTGGCTATATCTTCTACTACCTCACCGGTTAGCACTGTGCTAGACTCTGCAATTAATGTATCCCCAGACTCAGTTAATAGTGTAGGTAAACTCGGAGTTATTGTTGCAACTTCTAATTGCATACCATAGACAGTAACTGATCCGTAGTCTGTACCATACCATACCGGGAATACAGAAACTGAGGTGCAATTTGCAGGTGTAGTAAATGCTAGGCTAATTCTAACTAGAGTAGTATCACTGAGCAATGATACATAGCTAACTGGGTTAACAATGTTTGCTCCATTGGTATTATCATATATTCCGCAGGTAACATTACCTGCTGTTCCTTTCTTGGCATAGAAACTGAACACGTACTGAGTATTAGCAGAAACAGTTGCCGTTTCTGATAGTACGGGGAATACTGCATTTACTGGAGCTACCATGTTTTTATGCTATTGGGTTAGTTGGCCAAACTACGTTTTTTTCATTTAACCCAGATAAGTTCATATCTCTTAATTGTTGTCTATAGATAAGCACTGCGGTTATCTGTTGTTCTGTAAATTTGTGTGCTAAGTTTAACATTGTTTCTTCTTGATGACGTTGCAATATCCAGTCTGTTTCATATAATTTAAAATTACGCAGAGCACTTAACGGTGGTGCAGACAATGCTTCTTGTTCTTCCTTGTCTTTGAGAGCATGGTTCCAAATGAACTCCATGTAATTAGTTATCCAAACTATTTCTTCTAAGTCTGGGCCAGAAACAATCTCGCCGCCCGTTCTTTCGACAACCCAATTGTTTCTAAAACCTTCGTGGTGTATCATTTTTGCCTGTTCTATATATGGAAAATTTGTACGTTCAACGAATTTGTCAACGCTAGAAAAAATATAACCTTCTCCATTCTTTGTAATAGAAGCATGGTTGTTATATACATTTAAAGTAAAATATGTGTAATCCATTTTTATTTCCTTGTTATGGTGCTACGTATTGTATAAACGCAACTTTAATTGATCCTGGATCATATCCTGATAGCGGAGCAGTTACGGCTGCAAGTGTGTGGTTGTGGCTGCCAACGTTAGTGCTTCCGTGCGGTGCTGATTGAGTACTTGACGGGGTAGCGCCTGCGTTGCCAGCATGGGTGTGAGTCCAACTGCCTAGTGACAGAGTAAGTGATGCACTTTGAGCAGTAAGGGCAGTGGCCACATTATGATCAGTAGACGCTGTTGAATATCCTAAACTGTATGTTCTTAGATCTGGTGTTCCATTTGTGCCATCACATAGTTTCCAGTACGGTGGCAATGCAGTTAATGTACCAACAAACATTACAACATGACCATTAAATGCTGTATCTTGACTTGCGGCTGTCCACAACTTCATTAATTTTCCTGCAATAGATGACACAGTCATCGGTACAGTTCCAGCTGATGCGCTATGACTATGCACTTGTCCTGTAGCAGAACCGGGTGTAGCCGAGTTAGGGCCAGCTGGCGTACTACTTGAAATTCGAGTTGGTGATCCTGCAATGTGATCGTGGAATCCATCACTACTTGATGAAGCACTGTTGTTTGTGGCAGCGACTGCGGCCAAGTCACTGACACCGTTTCCGCCAACAATAAATCGGATGGCGCCCGATGCTATCTTTTGTGTCCAACTACCTCCAGCATTATTTGCGTGAATATGTATGGTGTTAGTTGGAAATTGATATTGATCAGTGGTAGCATACAGCAAGGTGTGTTGTGTTCTTGGAGGTTTAGCCGGAGCCGCAGAACCTGTCAGTGAGAAAGTGTGACTGTGATCTCCTGCACTGTTCGATTGTGGACCGTAGGATGCAGATCCTGGAGTATTACCACCGAAGAAATAATAGTTTCCTGGACCATTGTGTAACCCAGCTAGACCTACTGTATAAGCCGCACTATAAGTTCCTGCGGCTGCTGTTGTAACACCAATATCTCCCTGTACACTGGCACCTTTTATAACTAAACCGTCAGCAGTGGAGTATCTGCTCCAACCTGCCAGTCCCGGATCTGTACCGTTGTACATAATCATTGCATTTGTTGGTATCACTGGGGGTATTAATATCGAGTTAGATGATGTAGTAGAAGTACTGCCATAAGAGTTAGTAGCTGTAGATCTTGTCTGAATACTCATTCCAATATCATCGCTGGTTACTGTATATGTTAAACTAGTCTGACCTGCAATGGCCACTGTGCCTGTAGTTGCAACTCTATACCATTGTTGGGTTACTGTAATAGGTGTGGCACCTAAGAAAGTTCCAGTGTTAACAGTTAACACCACACCAGGTATGTACGGAGATGTTCCAGCGGTGATAAGCGGTTGAACTGAAACATAAGGCAGTCCACTAACTGAGCCAGTTTGTACAGAATATGCAGTAGCAGAATTTACCACGTTAGTAGCAGTCACTGAGGAACGTAAAGTATATCCTACATCATCTGTTGTTAGAACATACGAGCTTGATGTAGCGCCAGCTATAGGTGTGGTTACTCGCTGCCACTGGAATGTGTATGTAGGACCAGGTGTTCCAATCCATGTTCCAGTAGTAGTAGCCAGTGTCTGACCTACATACAGTAATCCAGATACTGTTGGTACTGCGGTATTTGAAACTGTTTCATTAATTGAACTAGTTGCGTTGGTTGTTACAGGAGTAGATCCTTGACTGTTTGTAGCTGTTACTGTACAAGTGATAGTATAAGTTGCATCTGCAGAAACTAATAGGTATGTATTGCTAGTGGCTAAACTGATAGGAGTTCCTCCACGCTTCCACTGATATGAATATGTAATTGAAGGATATGCTGTCCAAGTTCCATCAGTAACAGATAATGTTTGTCCTACTAGATTAGTTCCAGAAATTACAGGTAGTACTGTATTAACAGGAATTCCAACCACTGGTCCAAGACTGTTAGATGATGTGGCTGTTGTTGTGCCTGCAATATTAGTTGCCGCAACACTCGCTGTCATTGTCAGTCCAAGGTCAACATCTGCTAATATATATGTACTGGCAGTACCTGTTGAAATTGCAGTTCCACTACGATACCATTGATATGCGTAGACTAAGTTAACGTTAGTACTCCATGTGCCTGTGTTAACTGACAGAGTTTGTCCACGTGTTGGTGTTCCAGAAACAACAGGTTGTGTTAGATATTGTGCCGGCTGTGTAATCAACCCAATTCCAGTTGAAGTATTTCCCAGGGTGTTAGAATCAGCACTAGATGACCCGGCTTGGTTATTTCCAGTTACTGTACATGATATGCCACAATTGTAATCACTTGGAATCAATAGATATGATGATGAATTGGCTCCTGAAATTGCACCTACTCCACTAACAACTGAGACATTAGACAAAGTAGACATAAAGGGTAGATAAGTAGTAGAGTAGGTGACATTGTCATATGCCGCATCTACGTTGGTACTAGGGAATGCACGGATCTGACCTGCATTGCTCCATATAATACGTACAGCCCCTCCACTGCCTGCACCACCTTGACCTCGAGTACTAGGGGTGGAGCCGTTATCGTATCCATTACCGCCTCCGCCACCAAAGCCACCACCACCACCACCAGCACCTGAACTAGTACCAGATATCGCCGTGCCGCCTAGGCCGCCACCACCGCCACCAAAGGCAGTACCGCCACGCCCGCCAGGACCGCCAGCGCCTAGGGCAAACAGGCCTCCCGCACCACCATTGCCGCCGCCGACTGGGTTGCCTGCGCCGCCTCCACCATTTGTAGTAGTTGATCCAATACCACCAGCACCGTTGCTCGTTTGCCCAAATATACCAACGCCACCGCCACCACCGGCTCCGTTGCCGTTTCCATAAGCGCGGCCACCACCACCACCACCACCACCAGTACCAGGAGAACCGTCTTGGTCAGACAAGAAGGCGCCACCGCCTGCTCCTCCATTACCTGTATATCCGCCGGCACCACCACCTGCGCCTGGTCCAGGTTGACCTTGCCCAGCTGCCGCGCCACCAATTCCGCCGTTGCCACCACCTTGAGAAGTAATAGAAGCAGCCACAAAATAGGTGCCGCCAGCGGGTTGCTGGCCGCCACCCGTGACGGTACCAGTGCTGCCACCAAGTGCAGAAATTACATTAGTATTGCTAAAATAGCTAGTGCCGCCGGGCGCATTGAAAGAGCCTTGGCCAACTACAACAGTATAGACTGTACCAGATGTCACTGGGATATTATTTCCCCATGCTAAACCGCCTCCTCCACCGCCACTAAGGCCGCCACTAAGGCCGCCTCCTCCTCCTGCACCAACACATACTACATTTACACTAGTAACACCCGCTGGGCAGGTCCAAGTATATGTTCCAGGAGTAGTGAATGCTGCCGCTCCTGATACTGATATTGCTGTTGCCGAAATACGTTTCCACTGATATGCATAGGTAGGTGCAGGATATCCCGTCCATGTGCCAGTGGTAACAGATAATGTCTGTCCTACGTATATATTTCCAGTGGTTACTGGAGCCACAGTATTTGCAGGTACTGTAGAAATTTCCAGAGTTGAATTTGAAAAAGTGCTACTACTTCCTAGTCCATTGGTAGCAGTTACTCTTGCTCTAATCGTAGATGCTACGTCGCCTATTACTGAGACATAAGTAGAAGCAGTAGCACCTGCAATATCAGTAGTTCCTCGTTGCCATTGGTAGGTAAATGCAGGGGTTGGGTACCCAACCCATAAACCATCATATATTGATAGTGTGCTACCTAATACAAAAGAACCAGATACAATTGGAGCAAACGTATTAATAGGAGGACCTGAGATGATTCCAGTATAGTTTGACGAAGTTGTATGATATGCACCACGTGTATTAGTGGCTCTTACTGTACAATTTAATATATATCCTGCATCAATACTTTGAATCACATAAGTGCTAGCTGTTGACGTTGTTATAGCAACATTGGTCCTATACCATTGATATGTAAATGTAAGTGCAGTATCAGCAGTCCATGTGCCTGTAGTTACACTCAGTGTAGATCCAATTGACTGTGTTCCACTCAATACAGGAGGTGATGTGTCTAACGGGGCGCCAGCAATAACGGCTGTGCTGGTACTTTTACTAATTGTACTTTCTGCGCCACTAGTAGCAATTACCAAACATCTTAATTTGAATTTTTCATCTGCTGGATCTACGTAATAAGTGCTACTAGTTGCACCATCTATATTAACTGTGCCTCGTTGCCATTGATAGCTAAAACTGATACTATCTCCGTACCAAGTACCCGTTGTAACAGTTAGCAATTGCCCAACAAATGGAACGCCGGTAATTACAGGTAATGCTCCGTGGTTAACAAGTTCAGTAGATAGTGCGTCTGATGTTATTGAATACTCTTGATACCAAGATGTAGCATTGTTAATTTTTGGAGCATAGGTTACTACTGTGGTGCCATCTGCTAAAGGGGCAACAACAGTGCCCGTATTAATGATCCAGGTAGATGACCCTTGATTTTCACTGTTAATTAAAATGTTTTTAAATGAGCCGCCATCAAAGCCTCGACCACTAAAATTGGAAAGAGGTGTAATAATCTGTTTGCCTAAAGGAAAGCCGGGCGCTGGAAATCGAATAGTAATGGGCATGTGAATATTTACCTAAAAAAATAGCCGCCTAAAAAGAGCGGCTATTTTATGTTGCTTAATTAATTAAGCAGGTAATGCCCAACGGAAGTTGTTAACAAACGTACTCGGCGCACCTGAAGTGCCTTGAGTGTTAGTATCTTCCAAACTTCTCCAAGACTGTTGAGGTCCTGTTGTAGCATTCTGTAAGGTAGTAAATCTGTATGTTACAACAGTTTGCTGTCCAGACAATGCACCGGCTGTTGGAGGAGTACCAATAACCCAGTGATCCTTAGCACTCTGTGTTGAATCATAGAACGAGTTACTATCAACTGTAATACTTACAGTATCCATTAATGTACCCAATGCGCTTGGTAAAACTTTCAATCCGTAAATACGTCCGCGGATATCAGGATCGTATGCTGGTCCAAGAACGACTACAGGACTAAACATGAAACGCTTGCTGTTATATACGTTGGTGTACACAGGAACAATCTGCCCCATGTGGATCTGAGGTACTGTGTTAGTTGGTTGGGCTGGTAATGCATTGTTTGCTAATGTACCAGGGCTGGTATAAGAACCAGTAGCACCAAATTCGACAACGTGGCCCCAACGTCCAGTAGTAATAGTTGCCGCACTGTAAATGTGGGCATTAATACCAACTAGGTCGCCTACGGAGTTACGTACACGTGGAGTAGCAAAAATACCACCATGGATTGGATATAGAGAAGCTACTGGTAATGTAGCATTCTGCGCTGATCCAACTGGGAATCTGTTACTATTAAAGTACGCAAAGCATGGCCATGGAGCAATACCAGGAAGATACTGGATTGACTGTGAGAAACCAGCCGCTGTGGTGTTAGTCGGTGCTCCAGAGAAGCCCTGTGCCAACTGTGTGCCACCACCTAGTGTTGAGTAAACAATACCTGCACTAGTTCCAAGTCCACTACCAGTATCTTCTGGTTGAGCACGTTCAAACTCAATAACACCCTGCCATTGCGTTTGGATGTTTGAGTAGCTCTTACCTTGTAGTACAAAGTAACGTGGGTTAGCAAATAGATACAAGTATCCACCTGTGGTCTGTGTCAATGACTGAATATCAAAAACACCGTTTAGACCAAACACAGTAGTTGCGCCAAGTCCAGAACCATAAGACTGTGACATAGTGTATGCAGAGTTAGCTAAACCTTGTGTACCCTGAGCTGATGTTAGTGCTGTAATACTGTTACCAGCAGTTCCCTGAGCTTGCATGGATGTAGTGATTGAACCAGTAATTGGGCTACCGACAGTAAATGCTGTTGTAGTTTGTGTACCAACTACCATTGTACCGCCGGACATATCAGACATGTTAACACCAACGCCGTGTGCGCCGCCATAAGCTGCCGCCCAACGCTCATATACTGGAGTTGCAATACCAGCAGTAGCTGCCGCAATAGTACCAGTACCTGTGGTCAACACCTGTGTGTTAGATAGCAGTGGCCAGTAACGAATACCAAAATACTTACGATCATTACTGGTGTTTATTAACGGTACTGCATCAGCACTCTTGTTAGGCGCACTGTATACATACTCAATAAAGTCTGCACTGTGAGCCATAAAGAACACCAACGGTGGGTTATTGGCTGCAACACCAGTGGAGTATACTGGATGCCTAATCGGAGTACCCAATGTGATCAAGTTACCAGCAATGGCCGCAATATATGTGTATAACGGAACACTTCTGTAAAACGGTGTTGGACCAATTACAGTTACAGCCGCATGTACTACCATGCTGGTATCACTGTTAATTGCAATAACAACTAAATGTTGTCCAGCAATGATAATTTCTGCACCAATGTGTAGCTGTGTTGTAAACTGTGTGTTAAGACCAGTTAGTGTAGTGGTTGCCACAGCACTGTTAATTTGTCCAGTTAGGGCGATCGGAGCACCACCAGCGCCACTGATCTTAATAAAGTGGTTAGGTAATGCAGTGTTAGTAAATGGAACTGCTGACACTAAAATCTGTGTAGCACCAATATCATACAACACGCTGGTTGTTGCAGTAATGCTGGCTAATTGGCTCCACTTAATACCTTGAGTAGCTGTTGACAAACCGTTGAATGATAGACCTGGGCCGCCTTCGCGGGTACCTTCTAATACAAAACCGTGTAGTTTACGTTTCTTGTAAACTTGTAAAGCATTAGGAGTATGTGTAAAGTCTTGTGTTAAACGGAAAGCTGTTGTGCTAGTATTAACAACCTGTGCGATAGTAACTTCAGTACCGTCAATGATCAAATCATCACCTTGACGAATTTCAGTTTGTACCACGTTAGAAATTGTAGCAGGAGACGCACTCATTGTGATGTAAGTTTCATCACGTTTGAATGATGATCCAAAATAAGTTTGACGTAACACGTGAGTTGCAACACCGCTGTAACCAGCATAGTCTGTGGTATAACCATAGTTAGTAGCCGCTGTAGGAATACTAGAACTCAATGTACCAGTAAGTGTGTTAAAGTTTAAAGTTCTTAGTTCATCACCAATCCATACTTGGTCACCTGTTTGTAGGTCCCATAGGAAGTTAGTACCAGTACCTTGAACAGCACTAACAGTGGTAGCAGAAGTAGCTATCGTTGTTGGTTGTGTGGTCAAGTATGTTCCAGCACCGCCTGGTGTGTAGAAGAAGCCTTGTTGAGCAACAATTGCGGTAGTAACTGTTGAACTAATTGTAGCAGAGTTACCAACAATACCAGTGACATATGTACCAGTTTGAATACCTAGTAATGGAGCACCGTTACCAGATATTAGTTGACCTACAACAATTGATGTGCTTGATGACACAGAAATAGTGCTTGTACCTAGTTCAGCGTTGATCGGAGACTGTGTAATCGCAGTACCTAGACCACCAAATTCTTGTGCTGAAATAAGTGTACCGGCAGTAAGTGCTACAGTACCTTGCCAGATGTTATATATTGTTGCACCAACGGATATAAATGCACTCGGTGCAGTTACCTGCATTCTGTTAGTACCAGTACTTAGCGCAGTAAAGGTCCACTGTGTAGTAGCGTTAGTACCGTTGGAAATAGTACCACGAGGGAATGTTTTGTAACGCAGGTTACTGTCAGTAAAGTCCATAGGAGCATTAACTGTCATAATTGAGTTGCTGGAAATACCAGTAACAGTACGTAGACGTCCGTTAATTTGAATCTTACGACCAATTACACCGTTTTGTGCTTTGGCAATAGTAGCACCTGCGGCAATAGCTGTTGCTGGAGGAGTAACCAGTGTAGCCGCACCGTCACCTGTAACAGTGTTGATAATAAAATATTGTGTTCTACCGTTTAGGGTAACAGCAATGCTGTCACCTGGGAATAGTCCGTTTTGTGCGCCTTGTTGTGCCACAAAACTTGTAGCAGAACCTGTCACGTTACCACTAGTATCAATGGCCACTGTACCTGTTACAGCCTGTAATGTCACTGAATTTGTACAATCTGACAAGAAGAATGTACCAATACCTGTAATTTGCTGAGAACCAGCTACACAGTATACTCTACCGTTAGTTGCTCCCCTTACTTGGAATGTTGCGTTGGTAGCAGTAGTAATACCAGTTAACAAGTTGTTGGTAGTATTAAGTACTTTAACAGCACTGGCAATAACAGTGGCTGTAGTATAAGCAATAGTAACTTCAAGTGCAGTATCACTAGTAACACTGGCTACAGTTTTAGGCACGCCTGCGATCATGATTACAAAACCAGCTTCTACCTGTGTGGTAAATGCGGTTCCTACACCAGTAACTGTGGTACCAGAACACGTTACAGTTCCTTGTAACGTATCATTTCTGATCCATCCGTCTAGCGCGGCTAGTGTAGGCCAAAGGTCTGCACCAGTTGTAGATGGCCCGTATGATAAGGCTGCGCTGTTTCTACCAAGTTCGTTAAGTGTTGCCATTTATTGTTTTCTCCTAATTGTCAGATCTATCTAACATGGTTTCTTGTGTTTATTTAGCTTTTTTGAATTTTTCAATTAAGAATTTAATAAAGCCAGCGTGAAATTTAACCCTGATCCCGATACTATACTTACTGCTAGATAATCATCAGGAGTTATCCTAAAATTAAGTCCTGAGATTCTAGCACGAAAACTGTTTGCAGGAATTGTGTAAAAGCCCAGTAACTCATTGTTTCTATACAAGGCCGCAGTTAAGTTTCCGTAGCACATTTCACCATTTGTTAACTGAATTCCTCGAATATAATCAGTATACGAAGGCACAAAAATTGCAGTACCTACAAGGGGAGCATCAAAACTATTCAAAACATTAAAAGTTTTAATTAAATTTGCGCCTGCTGCCACTGATGATTCAATTGTAACAGTATTTGTTACAGAAGAACTATAAAAAGTAACACCCTGACCAGCAACTAAATGAATAGTATCGTCGTTAACAGGTGATAAAGTTTTGCCTCCAACATCCCAATATCTAAATCCATAGCCGCCGCTGAACCCTACTTTAACCTCGCCGTTGTCTAGATTGGTGAGTGTAAAGCCTTCGTCTTGATTAAATTTAATTGTTGATACAGGACTAACTGTGGCTACTGTACTTGTACCAGCAACTAGTCCTACACTCAGCTGTGACAGTACAACCATTGAGGTTGAAGTACCCACAGTTTTGGCAAAAAACAGTTTGCCGTCTGTGGTGTTTAGGGCTAGTTCACCACTTTTAAGGTCAGTATTTAGCGGTACTTTTCCAGGTACATCACTTCGTTTTAATCTAAATGTTGTCATTTATTAATACGAACCGCCATCTAATTCAGCCCAGTATACACCATCACCATTTGGATTAACTTGCAGTACTTGGCCCGCTAATCCCATGGCTAATACTTGTAAGGAGCCAGTAGTACCAAGCAATATATCACCGTAGTTAAATGTTGTTCTTCCTGTGCCACCATAGGTTGTGGCCACTGTGTCTGCTTGCCAGGTTCCTTGACTGACTGCACCAACTGTAACAATAGATGTTTGTCCAGTATAAGAGTTAGAAATATCTATGGCATCAGCATTGACTACAATTCTATTACTAGTACCAACAACTTCAAAGCTGTTGCCATTTAATACAAGGCCGCCGCCTGCTAGGAATGTGCCTGCACCAGAGAACTGCTGGAAGATAATAGGACTAGTACCTATTACTGTAGTAACTTCAGTTTGAACCCAACCGGTGTCACCGTTTCTAGTACCGTTGACTACGAATACGAAATCGCCGCCACTAATTTCTATAACAGTTTGGAAATCATCAGCTCGAGTTAATAATGAAGTAGCAGTTGAAGACCATACATATATACCGTTACTAGATGTGGTTGCTTCATTCTTAACTAAAATTCTATTTTTATCTAATAGTGTATATCCGTCAAGTATGGTCAACGGGTTGCTTAATGCAATAGTGGTAGTAGTATAAGTTACTGTACCGCCAATGATCAGAGCCAATGATTGTGTAGTGGCCGCATCTGCGGTAGCATGAATGTGTAATCCACTAGCGGCGGCGTCAACATAGGCTTTAGTGGCCGCATCTGTATCATTTTTAGGAGCGGCCAATCCAGTAATTCGTGTATTGTTTACATTGACTGTGCCTAGGCCTGTTGGTACTAGATCAATTGTTGTGTCAGTACCAATTGCGCTGATTGTAGAAGCGTTGACATTGATGTTACCAACTGTGGCTTGTCCTGTAATAGTTAGTTTGTTTGTGCCATCATCAAATCTAAAATTGTTAGAATCTTTTAGAGCTCCACTGGCTCCTACATATACAATTCTAGCAGTGGTAAGATCTGTTACTCTTAATTGTTTACCACTACTAACAACAACGGCTCCTGTGCCATTTGGAGTTAATGTTATATTTCCATCAGTATCAGTAGAGCTAATAACATTGCCATTGATATCAATATTATCAACCTGCAACTCACCGGTAATTGATACTTTACCTGTGCCTGTGTTGATTGTAAAATTACTGCTATCAACTAATAGGCCGTTGGCACCGGCAAATGTTATCCTATCACTGGTTAAATTAGTTGCTTGTAGGTCAGCACCTTTAACTTTAGCACTAGCAATTACATTGACTGTACCTAGTGTGTTTGTGGCTGTGCTGAATGTAAGATTG
>Ga0114967_10001105_pt1 | contig 22469 bp, 16 predicted proteins | sample M_130628_MF_Meta_FD_92639 | JGI IMG/M metagenome (GOLD analysis project Ga0114967, IMG submission 92639) | Freshwater microbial communities from Lake Montjoie, Canada to study carbon cycling - M_130628_MF_MetaG | ecosystem: Environmental > Aquatic > Freshwater > Lake | place: Lake Montjoie... | reverse complement strand
TTTTTAGCGCTTTTTTGACAAAATTCTGAAAAATATCTGGATATATTTTGAAGAATTTTGTCAAAAAATAAGCAAAAATAGGACGAAATATGGGTTAGAAATAATTAGCTAACAGTGTCCAAGCACCTCGCAATAGAAAACCGAAAACCCATGTTTAAAAAAAGTCACCACTTTTTAGCATTTTGCTGTCTGCTATTTATTACCAATTCCGTCAAAGCCGTTACTTTAACTTCTGACCAAAATGATTACAGGTTTTAGGTGACTTAGGAAATATAAATATTTCTGCAGATTTTTTAGAAAGTCGGATTGGTGCAAATTTAGGTTTTGTAACGACAAAAATTCCAGAATTTCCCGAGTTAAATAAAGTAGATTCGCTTTTGAAAATTTCTTATGTTGATCGCGGCAGTTTAAAACTCGACGCAGAAATTGAGGCGCATCACGAAGAAGATATAATTTTTAGCCTAGAATATGGATTTGAAAAAAGGGCGACTTTTCAATCGCATTATATGGCAGCGAAGGTGAAGCAGACGTTTTAAAAAACCAAAAACTTTATTGCGGATGCGCCGATTTACTCGGCGCGTAGCAATTCAAAATTACCCAAATTCAAACAAAGTTTGAATTTGATTAAGGGTAAAAACCATAATGCTTCAAAAACCTAACATCATTTTCAAAAAACATCCGCAAATCGGTGATGCCATATTTCAACATCGCAAGGCGTTCAACGCCGATTCCAAAGGCAAATCCCTGATATTTTGTCGAGTCAATATTGCAGTTTTTTAAAACATTTGGATGAATCATTCCGCATCCCAAAATTTCCATAAATTTATCGTCTTTGCCGATTTTGATGCGGCCATTTTCTAACGAATAATTTATATCAACTTCCGCCGACGGCTCGGTGAAAGGAAAGAAGCTTGGTCTAAAACGCAATTCAATATTTTTCACTTCAAAAAACTTTTCTAAAAAATTTTCTAAAGTCCATTTTAAATGACCCATATTTACATTTTCATCAACCACAAAGCCTTCGAATTGATGAAACATCGGCGTGTGAGTTTGATCAGAATCACGACGAAAAACTCGGCCCAAAGCCGCCACTTTCAAAGGTGGTTGCGAGTTTAACATTTTTCTGATTTGCGTATTTGAAGTGTGCGTACGAAGTAAAAGTTCAGAATTTTCTAAATAAAAAGTATCTTGCATTTGGCGCGCCGGATGATCTTTCGGCATGTTCAACGCCGTGAAATTATGAAAATCATCTTCAATTTCTGGGCCTTGGGCAAAATCAAATCCTAAATCGCCGAAAATTTCTTCAATTTCTTGCATCACTTTATTGATTGGATGAATCAAGCCTTGATTTTGCTTGCGAGCTGGCGCGCTTAAATCAATTTTTTCACCCTGTAATTTTTCATTTAATTCGGCATTTTCAAAATCATTTTTTGCGGCATCAATTTTTTTAGTAACTTCATCGCGAACCTGATTAATTGCCGCGCCAAAAGCTTTTTTCTCTTCATTGGCAACGTTTTTTAACTGCAAAAAAAGTTCGGTAACAAAACCTTTTTTGCCTAAAAAATTAATACGAATTTCTTCTAATTGTTGTTTGTTTTCAATTTTTGAAATTTGCGAATTGAAATCGGATAAAAGTGTTTCTAAGTTAGTCATGATTTAAAAATCGGAAAATGAAATTAGTTTTTTATTTTGCTGCGATGAGATCGAATGGATCCTGAAACAAGTTCAGGATGACAAATCTGATGGATATTTCCCTAATCGTCATCCTAAAACAAATTCGGGATGACAAATCTGATGGATATTTCCCTAATCGTCATCCTGAACTTGTTTTGGGATCTTAATCAAAACTTAACAACAATTCTATGTCAATAAATTGGTTTGGCGCCTTCACGCTGTTGAAAAAAGAAGTATGGCGTTTTTTGAAAGTTTATCACCAAACTTTATTTTCGCCGGTAGTAAATATTATTCTTTTTTTAGCGGTTTTTTCGCTTTCGGTTGGCAATCATATTGCTGAGATTGAAGGCGTTCCGTTTGCTACTTTCATGGCTGCGGGGCTAATCATGATGGCATCAATGCAAAATTCTTTTGCCAATTCTTCTTCCTCTTTTGTGATGGGAAAAGTAATGGGTCATTTTATTGATTATTTAATCCCGCCACTCGGCGCTTTTGAATTGCTTTTTGCTTTTACCTTTGGCGCAATTTTGCGCGGAATTTGCGTTGGTATTGTAGCATTTTTAGCAATCCTAATTTTTGTACCACTGAGTTTTTATTCATTTTCTTACGCCTTTTTCTACCTTTTTGTTGCTTGTATGTTTCTTGGTTTGCTCGGTGTTTTATGCGGCGTGATATCAGAAACTTTTGATAACATGTCGGCGATGACCAGTTATGTAATCACGCCTTTAACCTTTCTTTCAGGAACTTTTTATTCAACTAACGCTTTGCCAGAATTTTGGCGCGGCGTTTCGCATTTCAATCCATTTTTTTACATGATCGACGGATTTCGTTTTGGCTTAACCGGACATCATGATGGAAATTTATTGACAGGTATTATCCACATCATCACCATAAATCTGACCTTGGGAATTATTCTATTTTTTCTCATCAAAAAAGGTTATAAAATAAAAAGCTAAAAGTTTTAAATTTTCACCAAAAATTAAACCCAAATATCATGATCGAGAAGCTCAATTGGCTGCGTCTTGCCCGCAGTGAAAATATCGGCAAATCAACTTTTTTCCGTCTAATCGAAATTTTTGAATCAGTTGAAAATGCTCTCGAGCAAGTTGCTGATTATGCGGCGGCGGGAGGATTAAAACGCAAAATTAAAGTTTGCACTTTAGAAGATGCTGAAAATGAGATGATAAATAGCGAAAATTTCGGCGCTGAAATCCTGATTTTTTCGGAAGAAAAATATCCCAAATTATTGCGAAAAATTCCTGATCCGGCACCAGTTTTAACGGTGCGAGGCGATATTGAATTTTTTAATCGCGATACAATTGCTATTGTCGGCCCAAGAAATGCCTCATTTAATGCCATTACTTTTGCCAAAAAAATAGCTCTGGAATTAGGTCAAAATTCCGTCATTACAGTTTCTGGAATGGCGCGCGGCGTTGATTCTGCAGCTCATCAAGCCTCAATTTTAAGTGGCACAATTGCGGTGATCGCGGGCGGAATTAATCACATTTATCCCAAAGAAAACGAGCATCTTTATAGCGAAATTTTAAAGCATGGTTTGTTAGTTTCAGAAAATGCTTTTGGAATGCCGCCCAAAGGCGGAAATTTTGTGCAGCGCAATCGTATAATTTCAGGGCTTGCGCTTGGGGTAATTGTGCTTGAAGCGGGATTGAAATCGGGAAGTTTAATCACCGCAAGATTTGCCCGCGAACAAGGTCGCGAAGTTTTCGCGATGCCGGGATCGCCTTTCGATCCGCGCTGTCACGGCACAAATCGTTTGATAAAAGATGGAGCCAAAATGATTGAAAATATTGCTGATATTTTGGATGAGTTGCCAAAATTAAAATCACAATTGAGAGTTTCTAAAATATTGCGTGAGCCTGATTCAAAGCCATTCGTGGCTCCAGCTGCAAAATTACCAAGCGATGATGATGTCAAAAAAATACGTCAGGAAATTTTCTCAAGATTAAGTGTCGCGCCAATTGCGATTGATGAAATTATCGGGCAAATGCAAGTTCCAACCAAACTCTTAAATATCGCCTTGGTGCAATTAGAACTGGCAGATAAAATCGTGATTAATTTCGGTAAAGTTGCGTTAAAAATAGATGCTTAATAAAGTAGAATTTGCCATTTTTAACATCACTCTTTTATCCAAAATTTATAAAAAATTCTCATGTCAAAATTCGATAAATCAAAATTACCATCGCGTTATGTTACCAATTCTCACGGTTGCGAAGGTAGAAAAACCATGCTTTATAACATCAAAACCGACCTTTATCCGCAAGGTTTAACCGATGAAGATTTATCAGCGCCATTCGTTGGCGTTGTAAGCGCTTGGAATGAAGCGGCGCCTTGCAATATTGCGTTGCAACGTCAGGCGCAACCAGCCAAAAAAGGCGTTAAAGACGCAGGCGGAACGCCGCGCGAATTTACCACAATCACAGTTACCGACGGCATCGCCAATGGTCATCAAGGCATGAAATCTTCGCTGGTTTCGCGCGAAGTTATCGCTGATTCAATCGAAGTCACGGTGCGCGGACATTGCTACGACGCGCTGGTTGGAATTGCTGGTTGCGATAAATCATTGCCGGGAATGATGATGGCGATGTGTCGTTTAAATGTGCCGTCAGTTTTTATGTATGGCGGTTCAATTTTACCGGGCAGATTTAAAGGAAAAGATGTGACAATTGTTGATGTGTTTGAAGCCGTCGGACAAAGAGATGCTGGAAAAATGTCAGAAGAAGATTTAAAAATTTTAACCAAAGCCGCTTGTCCAAGTGCTGGCGCATGTGGCGGTCAATTTACCGCCAATACCATGGCGTGCGTAAGTGAAGCAATTGGTTTGGCGCTTCCCGGTTCTTCAGGCGCGCCCGCCCCTTACGAATCGCGCGATGAATATGCTTATCAATCAGGAAAAGCGGTGATGAATTTGATCGCAAAAAACATCAAGCCTCGCGACATTGTAACTCGCAAATCTTTAGAAAATGCCGCAGCAATTGTTGCGGCAACTGGCGGTTCAACCAACGCCGTTCTTCATTTGCCAGCAATGGCGAATGAATGTGGAATTGATTTTGATATTTTTGAAATCGAGAAAATTTTCAAAAAAACTCCCTATATCGCTGATATGAAACCGGGCGGAAAATATGTCGCCAAAGATTTATTTGAAGTTGGTGGCGTGCAAATGATTTTAAAAGTTCTGCTTGATGCAGGATATATCCACGGCGATTGCTTGACTGTAACTGGAAAAACCATGGCGGAAAATTTATCTGATATAAAATTTAACGAAGATCAAGATGTTGTATATCGCCCAGAAAAACCACTTTCAAAAAGTGGCGGCGTGGTGGTTTTGCGCGGTAATTTAGCTTCTGACGGCGCGGTTGTAAAAGTTGCTGGAATGCAAAATGATGCTTTGGTTTTTACAGGAAGTGCTTTGTGTTTTGATTCAGAAGAAGAATGTTTTAGCGCCGTGGAGCAAAAAAAATATCAAGCGGGCGACGTTTTAATTATTCGCTATGAAGGCCCGCGCGGCGGTCCGGGAATGCGCGAAATGTTGGCAACAACTGCGGCAATTTATGGGCAAGGAATGGGCGGCAAAGTTGCTTTAATTACCGATGGCAGATTTTCTGGCGGAACTCGAGGATTTTGTATTGGTCATGTAAGTCCGGAAGCGGCGGTTGGCGGCGTGATCGCGCTTTTAAAAAATGGCGATCAAGTTACGATTGATGCAATTAAAGGCACAATTGACGTTGCTTTAAGTGACGCCGAAATTGCGGCGCGCAAAGCGGCGTGGAGGCCAAAAGAAAACGATTACCAAAGTGGCGCGCTGTGGAAATATGCCCAAACCGTTGGAAATGCCAGACTTGGCGCGGTGACTCATCCGGGTGCAAAAAAAGAAAAAATTTCTTACGATAAAATTTAACTTCAAAATGACTCAACAAAAAACCTCGATTCTTGGTCTGAACTGGCAACAAAAAACTTTTGATCAACGCCACGCCAGCACTATTTATCAGCGTTTTCAGCTCTCTGAAGTTTTAAGTAATTTGCTTTCTAGTCGTGAAATTTCTTTAGATGAAATTGAAAATTTTTTAGAACCAAAAATTAAAACTACTTTGCCAAATCCTTTTGAATTGGGCGATATGGAAAAAGCCGTCGCTCACGTGATTGAGGCGGTTAAAAAAAATAAAAAAATCACCATTTTTGCTGATTATGATGTTGATGGCGCAACTTCAGCTGCAACGCTCAAACGCTTTTTTCGTGAAGTTGGAATTGAGGTTGGAATTTACATTCCCGACCGCGTTTTAGAAGGTTATGGCCCAAATTCGCAAGCGTTGCTCAATCTTAAAAAAAACGGCACCGATTTAGTAATTACGCTTGATTGCGGAACCGTTGCTTTCAAGCCTTTAGAAGATGCGGCGGCGGTTGGTTTAGAAATAATTGTAATTGATCATCATTTAGGAGTGCTTGAAAAGCCTGATGCCATCGCGGTTATCAATCCCAATCTTTTAAACGAAATTTTTCCGCATAAAAATCTTTGCGCTGCTGGAGTTTCGTTTTTATTCGCGGTTGCGATTAATAAAAAACTGCGCGAAGAAAATTATTATTCTCAAAGAAAAGAGCCGAATTTATTAAATCTTTTAGACTTAGTCGCGCTTGGAACTGTGTGCGACGTAATGTCATTAACTGGCTTAAATCGTGCTTTCGTGAGCGCTGGTTTAAAAATTTTAAAGCAGCGCAAAAATTTAGGCTTGCGCGAAATTTGTGATTTGGCCGCCCTCGATGAAGAACCAAACGCGTATCATTTGGGATTTATAATTGGTCCTAGAATCAACGCTGGAGGTCGTGTAGGAAAATCAGATTTAGGAGCCAGAATTTTATCGAGTGAAAATGAAGGTGAGATAAAAGAAATTGCCGCGCAGTTGGAAGTTTTAAATAAACAAAGAAAAGAAATTGAAGTGCAGGTTTTAGAAGAGGCTGTAAAAGCTTTAGAATCAGGTGCTAGCGGTTTTAAAACTACCGATCCGGTTATTTTTGCTGTTTCAAAATATTGGCATCAAGGCGTGATCGGAATTGTGGCATCGCGCTTAAAAGATTTATATAATAAGCCAGTCGCAGTAATTGCAATTGACGATGAAGGCAAGAAAGGCAAGGCTTCGTGCCGTTCAATTTCGGGAATTGATTTTGGCGGCGCAATTTTAAAAGCACGTTTGGAAGGCTTATTACTTGAAGGCGGCGGACATGCGATGGCGGGGGGATTTTCAGTTTTGCCAGAAAAAATTTTTGAGCTTCATAATTTTTTTAACCAAAATTTAGGTGAAAAAATCATGGAACTTTCAGCTAATAAAAAAATGGAATTTGATATTGCTCTCGATTTGCCGCAAGTGAATATTGAATTATTAAAAGAGCTGGCAAAGCTTGAGCCGTTTGGCGTTGGTAATGCGCGACCAAAATTTATTTTGCGCGATGTGCAAAAAGTAAAAGCTAATATAATTGGCAAAACTGGTGAACATATTAGTGGAATTTTTTGCACAAAATCGGCAGTAGGTTTTACTGGACAAATTCAAGCTGTGGCTTTTCGAAGCGTTAATACTGTGCTGGGAGAAATTTTACTCGATCCAAAATTTACCAAGTCTTTAAACTTGGTTGGAACCTTGAATATCAACAGTTGGATGGGCGTTGAAAAAGTGCAAATGTTGATTGAGGATGTGTTAATTTAAATTTATCCAAGAAAATTTACTCAATATTTCTCATTACTCGTCTCATGAAATCATCAAATAGAGGTACGGTAAATTCGGTATCTCCGTAAGAGGGGCTGTGAATCATTCCCTTCTTAATCAAATTATTTCTGGTTGGTGAAACTGTTTGCTGCTTTACATTTAATTTTGCAGCAATGTCTCCCGACCTATGAGGTCCACTTCCTAGTTCGGCTAAAGCACGAAGATATTTTTTTTCATAAGGAGTCAGGCGATCAAATCTTACCCTAAAGAAGCTCTCATCAAGGCGTTGTAAAGATGTTTTTGTTGCCTCGTGAATAGTTTCTAAATTAATTTCATTGGTTTCAGCGATATTCCAAGAGTGATAACCCCACTCTTGAATAAAATATGGATAACCCTCTGTTTTTGATATTATTTCATCTAGCGCTTCGGCTGTGAAGTTTGCCCCTTGTTCTTTTGCTGGCTCTTGAAGAGCAAGAATTGCATCTGATTTGTTAAGTGGCCCGATGCTAGGATAGTCAAATAATCGTTCTGCATAAGATTTTGATCTACCTGCGAGCCCTACAAGTTGAGGAAGGCCGGCGCCAATTAATATTAATGGAAGTTGTCTTTGTGAGATTCTGTGCATTGCCATGATTAAAGAACTAAATTCTTTTTCAGATAAATATTGAATCTCGTCTATCATTATTGCTACCGCAGTTTCTCTTCCTTGAGCCGCTTCTGCAATTGCTTCAAATAAAACTGGCAAATCAGATTCTAAATCTCCGCTATCTGCGGCTCCTAATTCCGGATCTACATCAAGACTAATTTCTAAATCACCAATTTTCATTTTTATTCCGTTTAAGAAGCTTTTTAAGACTCTAAATCCCTTTTTTACTTTTTGATTTAAATCTTTCATTTGATCTAAACTGAAAAGAACCTGTCTGAGCTGTGGAATAAGAAGGGCTGGCAAACTCTTTCCTTCATGCGCTTCTACCAAAATAGATTTAAATCCTTCACCTTGTGAATGTTTGTATATTTCATTAAGCAAAACAGTTTTTCCAACGCCGCGAAGACCAACCAGCAAAAAACTCTTTTCAGATTTGCCTGCTTTTAGTCGACCCAAAATTATTTTTGACCGATCTAATATATTTTTGCGACCAACTAATTCTGGAGGTGGCGATCCAGCTCCGGGGGAGAAAGGATTTTGTAAGGGATTCATAGTTGTATGGAGTTTATAAAGTTATATGAAGATTGCGCTATAACATTATAAACTAGTTATAAGATGCAACATTAAAAACTGATGTGCAAAGTTTTTACTTGGCAAAATTCGGTAATTCCCAAATGCGATCCTTCGCGACCAAATCCCGAATGTTTAATGCCGCCAAATGGGGCAACTTCGGTGGCAAATGAAGAACTATTGATTGCCACCATTGCAAATTTTAAAGCGTCGGAAACGCACAAATTTTGATCGAGGATTTATTAATTTAAAAATTGGCTTATCCAACTCTTAAAATCCTCGATTTTTTGCAAATGAGATTTTTGCTTGGGACTTATCAAATAATAGCTGTAACCACTTTTAAAACTGGCGGCAAAAACTTTTATTAAACTCCCATTTTCTAATTCATTCTCAATTAAAAAATTTGGTATCAGCGCAATTCCAAGCCCATCTTTTGCGGCTTTAAGCAACATAAAAAAATGTTGAAACCCATCATTAAAATTTATCTCGGTTTTTTTAACTCGGTGAAATTTTAAATAGTTTTGCCAAGTTTCGGGGCGCGAAGTGTGAAGCAGTAAATTTTGATTTAGCAGGTCGTGAATGCTGCGAATTTGATGTTTCGCTTTTAGTTTTGGTGAGCAAACACAAACAAGCTTTTCCGCCCACATTTTCTCTACGCAAAAATTCGGCCAACTATTTTTTCGGGCAATTCTAATCGAAAAATCGACATCATCCCTCTTATCAAAATCAACATGTCCGTCACCAATTAACATGCTTATTTTGTAATAAGGATGCAGAGATTTGAACTCTTCCAACCTTGGCATTAGCCATTGATTGCTTAAAGATGGCAAAATGCTGATGGTAATCAACTCTTTGCTAGTTTTGTTGGTTAGTTTTGTAGTTGCTTGTTCAACAATTTTTAAAGCCGTATCAATTGCCTCTAAATATTTTTCCGCTGGCTTTGTCAAAAGCAAACTTTGGTGTTTGCGTTCAAACAAATTTAAGCCCAAATAATTTTCTAAAATTGCAATCTGTTTGCTAATTGCTCCTTGAGTGACATTCAGCTCCAAAGCCGCTTTGGTGAAGCTTTGATGTTTTGCCGCCGAAGCAAAAGCACGCAGCGAATTTAGAGGTGGAAGTTTTGTTGTCATAAATTTTGCCAATGAGTTTTTCTCATACGTCAAGTAAAATTACTAGTTTGTCAACTGGAAATAAATTGCACTTTTTGCCAGTCATTGTTTTTAACAAATCAATTTTTTAATTATTTTATGACTTCTAATTCATTTAAGATTATCGATCCATCCGAAATCAAAACCGCTCACCAAAGAATATCTCCCTACATTCACAGAACTCCGCTGCTTTCTTCTCAAATTCTTAACGATTTTTTGGGTCATGAAATAGTTTTTAAAGCTGAATGTTTGCAAAAAATCGGAGCTTTTAAAATTCGCGGAGCCTTGAACACTTTGCTCGAGCTTAAAGAGAAAAATTCTTTACCAGAAAGTGTTGTGGCATTTAGTTCTGGAAATCACGCTCAAGCCGTTGCGGTAGCAGGCAAAATGCTTAACGTAAAAACAACAATCGTTTTACCTTTATTCACCTCATCAGTGAAGCAACAAGCGGCAATTTATTATGGTGCAAAAGTGATTAACACTTCCACCAGAAAAGAAGCTGAAGAAAAAGCTGCCGAAATTGCCGCCAAAGGATCTTTTTTTATTCATTCCTTTGATAATGACGGAGTAATTGTCGGGCAAGGAACTTCCTGCTATGAAGCCTTGCAAGATGGCGCAAATCCTGACTCAATTTTCGCCACTTGTGGCGGCGGCGGATGGGTTTCTGGAACTTTTCTTGCCAAAGAATTGCTGGCACCAAATGTTTTAGTTTTTGGTGCAGAACCAAAGCAAGCAAATGATGCGTCGCAATCTTATGCAAATAATCGCATCATAAAATTTAACGATTCACCGTCAACAATTGCCGATGGCGCCCGCGCTCGGGCTGTTTCAGAGCGAACTTTTCATTACTTAAAACAACTTAACGGTTTTTTTGAAATTGACGAAGAAGAAATAATTTATTGGACACAATGGTTGATACATCTTTTAAAAATCGCCGTTGAACCAACTTCTGCCGTTGCAATGGCAGCAGCCTTCCACTGGCTTAAAACCCAAAAAACTAAACAGAAAGTTTTGGTTATGTTGTCGGGTGGAAATATCGCAGCAGAAACCTATCAGAAAATTTGGAGTAAAAGTTATTTAGAGAAATTGCCTTTTTTGCGATAAATTTTTTTAACAAATGACTGACAAATATGACAAAAATTGTAATTATCGGTGGAGGAATTGCTGGTTGTACAACGGCTTTGGAATTGGCAAAAAATAATCCTGAAGCAGAAATAATCATTCTCGAACAAAGTCGCGACATACTCCAAGGTACCAGCGCCAGAACTCCGGGAAGAATGGGATTGGGCTATCATTATTTTGATGCCCAAACCTCCCAAACTTACATGGAACACACGATTGGTTTTATGAAAAAATATTCAGATTGTTTTGTGGGCGAAGAATCAAAGCCGCATCTACAAAGTGGCAGATATTTTATTGTTAAAGATTCGATTTTGCCGCCAGATGAAGTTTTGGCTGGCTATGAAAAAATTTCATCTCACTTTCAAGAAATTTGCGCCAAAGATGCAAGCAACAATATTTTTAAAACCCAGCGTTTGCACAAAATGCTAGATTCTAGCCAGTTTGAAGGCGGCGTTGATCCAAAAAAAATAGCCTACGCCATTGAAACCAAAGAGCGTTTGCTTGATTGGCAAAAATTTGATTCACGCCTTAAAGAAGAATTGGCGCAGCACCAAAACATTCAAATCAGAACCAATTTTAAAGTAGATAAAGTTTCTCCTCGCCAAGGCGGAGGCTTTGATTTTGCTGATTCAGTTGAAGGCGATTATGTCGTCAATTGCACTTGGCAAAATATCGAACAGCTAATTCAAAAACTTGGTTTGGGCGACGCGCATTTCAAAAAAGAAAATCCAAAAGAATCAACCACTGCAAGGCTAAAATTGTTAGTCGAAGTTGCACTTCCGCCGCAATTAGAGCGCGCCCATTCAATGTTTTTCTGCTTTGGCGAGCATGCGATGTTTTCAAATTTAGGAAATGAAATTGGTAGAATCACCTACGCGCCCGTCACAAATTTTGGCACAACAACAGAAAGTGAAATGCCAGCGCAGTGGCAAAAATGGCTTGCGGAAGGGTTAAACGCGAAAGAACAGCAAGAATATGGGCAAAAAATAATTGATGGCGTCAGCCTTTATATTCCAGCAATGGCGAACGCAAAAGTTAATCGCGTGATTGCCGGAATTGTTAAATCAAAAGGCGAAGTTGAAATTTCAAATCCAAACAGCTCATTTCACAAAAGAGCTTATAGCGGGGTTGAAGAACAGCAAATTGGCTGGATCGACAACGCCGCGATGAAATTATTTTATTGCCTTGATAACGCCAAAGAAGTTGCGGAGATAATTCAAAATCAAGAGCGAGCTTCGCCAGCTTTGAACGCAGCCGCTAAATCAATTGCCAATCAACTGCCTGAAAAAACTAAAAAAATTGCAGAAGATTTTTTTCAATTTCATTTACGCAGAAATTTTTCGTCGGATTTATTTTTGCCTGAAATTACTCAACAAGCGGAAAAAAAATCCCAACTACAAGATGAAGTAAAAGAATCGAGAATCGACAAATTAAAAAAAACTCCGCCACAAAAAACCTACCGCTTGATTTGCGTTTTAGATTCTGTGTCGCAGGGCGATGCAACTTTATCAACGCTTGACGCGTCTCCTGATTACCTTCATATTCACGCGCTTGATTCAGAAATTTTGCCGTCAATTTCAGAATTTAAAAAAACTCTGCCGCCGCAATCTGAAAATATACCAAACTCAATTGAAGATCCCGACTTTAATAAAAACCAAAAATCTGTTGCGGATAAGGCGATTCATTCGCCTTGGAGCAATTCAAAATTATCCAAATTAGACGATAAGTCGAATTTGATTAATCATAACACGCTGACGCAATGGGGAACTCCGCTAGAACTTGCCGCTAAAAGCAGAAGCCCAAAAGTTTCTTCGCAAGAAATTAAGCAGCACGGTCAAATAGGAATTGGTTCGGCGGCTCGCGGCGACGAGCAAAGCGGTAATTTTATTGGCGGCGGCGAAGGTTTTTTATTTGGTTCGCAAAATTTTCGCATAACCAAAGGTGGTGAGGCTTTTTTGGTTGGGGATGAAGAAAATTTTTGGACATTTCAAGTTGCTGATTTTGCGGGTGCCAAAGCCATTTCAGATTCTGTTGGGCAAGAAATTTTGAGCAGGCAAAAACTTTTGGAAATGCTTAAAGAAAAATCTGGCGGCAAACCTTTTGTCGCGGTTTTTGACGCCGATCTTCACGAAGGATCTTTTGTTCGCAGCAACGGAATTTTCCCCGAAGATGATGTTGACAAAAAATCAGAATCAACATTCGACGCCAAAAAAGATCAAACACGCGGTGGTCATTTAGTTGGTGGCAGCACCAATAAAGGAGATTTGCTTTCTTTGCGCGAGAAGTTTGGCGATGAAGAGCAAGCTGCTGCGAATGATTTTGGACTAACAATTAAAAGTGAAATTTTATTGAAAGCCGTTGATAAACTTGTAATTGCCAAAAGCAGCGGCTCTTTAAGAGCGCCAAGAACCGAAATTCAAGTGCGCGAAGCGGCAACTAAAATTCAGAGTTTTTTTGAATCTAAAGAAAAATTATGAAATTACCTTTAATAACTCAAATGCAGCGTCTTAACGTAGCAAAATTCGGTAATTCCCAAATGCGATCCTTCGCGGCCAAATCCCGAATGTTTAATGCCGCCAAATGGCGCAACTTCGGTGGCAAAAGATGGTTCGTTGACGCCAACCATTCCAAATTGTAATTCGTCGCAAATGCGCCAGATTCTTGAATTGTCTGACGTGTAAAGATAAGAACCCAAGCCATAGTCGGTGTTATTGGCAAGTTCGATTACTTCTTTTTCGGTTGTGAATTTTTGAATTGCGGCAACCGCGCCAAAAATTTCTTCATTGGCAATTGCCATATTTTGCAAAACCCCAGTTAAAACGGTTGGAGCAAAAAATTGTTTTCCAAGATTAGCAAGTTTTGTTCCGCCAATTTCGCATTTGGCACCGTTTTTTAAGGCGTCTTCAACCAAACGCTCAACTTTTTTTATTGCTGCATCAGAAATCATCGGACCCATATTTGACAAAGCTTCAAACCCATTACCAACTTTGATTTTTTTTACTTCCGCAACAAGTTTTTCAACAAATTTGTCGTGAATTTTTTCTTCAACAAAAATGCGATTTACGCAAGTACAAGCTTGTCCGCCATTGCGAAATTTGGCGTGAATTAATCCGGCAATTGCTTTGTTAAAATCGCAGTCAGCAAAAACAATAAAAGGTGCCGAACCGCCAAGTTCTAAGGAAACCCGCTTTAAATCGTCGGCGCATTGTTTGTTGAGTAATTTTCCAATTTTGGTTGACCCGGTGAAACTGATTTTGCGCACAATTTTGTTGCTACAAAACTCTGCGCCAATCATTTGGGCGTCGCCCGTAATTACATTAAAAACGCCGTCAAAAATTCCTGCTTCACGCGCCAAAGCTGCCAAAGCTATGGCAGAAAATGGCGTGAGTTCGGAAGGTTTTAAAACCACCGCGCAACCAGCGGCAATTGCGGCGGCAGCTTTTCGCGTAATCATTGCTGAAGGAAAATTCCACGGCGTAATTGCTCCAACCACGCCAACTGGTTCAAGTTGAGTAATTATTTTTTGATTTTGTTTTGGTGCTAAAATGTTGTCGCCGTGATTTCGCTTTGCTTCTTCGGCAAACCATTCAACAAAATTGGCGCCATAAATAATTTCGCCGCGCGCCTCTGTTAAAGGTTTTCCTTGCTCGGTTGTAAGAATAACCGCTAAATCTTCCAGATTTTCTAAAATTAATTCATACCAGTTTTTCAGAATTTTTGCCCGCTCTTTTCCAGTTAGTTTTTTCCATTTTTCAAAACCATTTTGCGCGGTTTCAATTGTGTTTCTTGTATCAGCCAAGTCGCAATTAGGAACTGCGCCAATCAGATTTTGTGTAGCTGGGTTAAAAACCTTAATCTTAGAATTTTTATCAAAAAATTTGCCGCCAATAAAACTTTTTTCTTCAAATAATTTTTGGTTTTTTAACTGCATAAATTTGGTTTTTTTAACGTTTCAATTAGTTCGACCATTATTCGATAAAAACACGCTAGAAATCGCCGAACAAAAAACGTCATAACACGATTTGCTGGGTTCGTAATCTTCTTTTTTTATTCCAAGATTCCCAAGATCTCTTATCATTTTATCTTTGTCTGAAGGTTGAATTCCTGCCTTTAGAAGCAGAATTAAGACTTTTTTTGATTCAGCAGGTGACTCACTGTATTTTAAAATGCCTGTGGCGACATTAAAAAATCTATCAAAATCAAAAATCAGCTCAGGTTTAGTGAAATCTTTCGTTTTTTTGCTTGGGTTAATTTTACTCAAAGAAGATCCGTAAAATTTATGTGGTAAATGATTTGATTCAATCAAAAGGCTTCCTTCGTTTTGAGAGTATTTTTCTGAGCTTGGGGATTTTTTAGAATGAACTTTGTCAAAATTTTGTAAAAAATTGTCAACAATTTGTGAAGAGCTGTTCCGGATAGCTTCGTAAAAAACTTTGCTGATTTGTTCAGGATCTAAATCTTTTATTTTTTTAGAAGTTTCTGTTGGAGCAAAATACATGCCTTTTCCCACCAGCTCTTCAAAAAAAATTTCATTAGATTCAATCTCTTTTAAATCTTTTGGTTTAACGTTTTTAAAAAAATATCTTATAGTTTCCGCGTTTAAATTTTCACTATCGCATAATGCTTTTGCGCAATTGCGCAAAGATTTTGGAGTGATTTTTGCTTTTTGACTCTTCAAAATTACGCCAAGAGTTTTGGGTTCTTTTTTTTGCACGCATAAAGTAAGAGCGTCATTTGCTTCATGAGGTGCGCAATTATTTCTTAAAAAATTTGGATTAGCTCCAAAATAAACCAACTTTTCAACCAATTCGCTGTAACAATTGCCATCAAGTGCGTAAAAAAGAGGAGTTTTTCCTTTTTGGTCAACAGTGTTTATTAATTCAAGAAAGCCTGTGTTTTTTAAAAAGATACGACGTGCAAAATCTTCAAAGTTTTTTAAATTACCTTCGCGACAAATTTCGTGAATATCGGTGGTTTGGTATGCTGGTATTTCTGCAATATTTTGTTTAATTGATTTTTGGGCTTCAGAATTATCTTCTACTAAATCTTGTAAAAAAAAATGGGCTAAGTGATTTTTATTTACTTTTGCAAAATTTGACAAAAACAAAATATAATCTGGCGCAAACCCTTTAGGGGTTTTTTTAAGCAAAATTTCAAGGGTTTGATTATGTTTTTTGATTATTGCTGTTTTTAGATTTTCTTCGAGTCTGTGTTCAATGTTGGCGTTGTTGTTTAATAAAAATTCAATAGTTTTGGCGTAAGATCTTCCTTCAATGGCGTGGCTTAAAGCGTCTTTTCCATCTTTGTCTTGTTCTAAAATTAAGTTTTTTACGGTTTCTTCGGGCAAGGTTGCGGCATATTTTTCAAGATAATTGGCACCTTGATTTTGAGCTGCTAAAGCAAAAATACTTAAAGTATTTTTATCTTTTTTTTGCGGGTCAAAATCGTTGTTGATAAGAATTTTAAAAGTCTCGGTTGATTTAAGTTCTATCGCAATATTAAGAATTTTTCCGTGATCTTCTATTTTTTCAATTAACTCTGGTTTTTTTTCAAGAATCTTAACAAGCAAATCGTCATCCAAAACCATTGCTAATTCTATGAATTTAACAAAAGGCAAATATTCATCATCACTAACAACATCTTTTAAAATCAATTCACATAATTTTTGGCTGTAGATTTTATTAAAAAATAGAGGATTCTTTTGCACAAGTTCTGATACCGACTCAATTTTGCCTTCTATAAAATTATTTACGTCAGCAATTAAAGCTTCAAATTTTTCTGATTCGATTAATTCTCCTGTATTTATAGTCATTTTTCCTCACAAATAAATTTTTTAAAGCTGTTTTAAAAACTAACCAAAAGCCGAAGGTTTAGCCAAATAAAATCATAATTTTATTTGGACAAGATTTTTTTTGAGAGATTAAATTTACAAAATTGGGCAATTTGGCACTTTTCGCATTCGGGCTTGCGAGCTTTGCAAACGTAGCGTCCGTGCAAAATCATCCAATGATGTGCGTGATTTTGCCATTTTTTTGGAATTTTTTTTAACAAAGCAATTTCGGTTTTTTTTGGCGTGTTTTCACAAACAAAACCCAAGCGATTTGCCACACGAAAAACATGCGTATCAACCGCAATTGTCAAATGTCCAAAAGCGCAATTTAAAACTACGTTGGCGGTTTTTTGCCCAACTCCGGGAAGTAAAATTAGACTGTCAAAATTACTGGGAACTTCTGAATTAAAATCTTTAACCAAAGCCTTAGAAAGCTTAATAATATTGGCTGCTTTGCCGTTATAAAGACCAATGTTATTGATATATTTTTTAAGATTTTGTTCGCCCAAGTTTAGCATTTTTTGTGGGCTATCGGCAATTTTAAAAAGCTCTTTAGTGGCTTTATTAACACCAATATCCGTGCTTTGCGCCGATAAAACTACGGCAACTAAAAGTGTGTAATGATTAGTAAAAATCAATTCAGTTTTAGGATGAGGATTAGCTTTTTGCCAAATTTCAAAGATTTTATCGATTTTCTTTTTATCCATTTTTTGGAATTTTAGTTTTACAAATAAATTCATTACTTTTACGTTGCGCCAAATCAAGCGCCTCTTATGGCTGCATCATTTATTCTAAAATAAAATTTCCAATGAATTTTCAGGATTTAAAAAAACAAAGCAAAGTTCATTTTATTGGACTTGGCGGCATCGGCATGAGCGCGCTGGCGTTTGTTTTACGTGAATTAAATATTCCTGTTCAAGGTTCAGATTTATCAGAAAATTATCTTACCCCAAAATTGCGCGATAAAGGTGTTAAATATTTTGTCGGCCACAAAAAAGAAAATATTTCTGCCGATGTTTCTTTGATTGTACAGACTTCAATCATTAAAAGTGAAAATCCGGAAATTTTAGCAGCGCAAGAAAAAAACATTTCCGTGATTATGCGCGCGCAGCTTTTGGGCCTGATTATGAAAGAATATAAAGGCATTACAATCGCCGGAACTCACGGCAAAACCAGTACAACGGGCATGGTTTCTTTAATGCTAGAAATTGGCGGCTTTGATCCAACGGTTATTAATGGCGGCGTAATTCATTATTTTGGTAGCAATTCTAAAATTGGAAAAGGCGAATATTTAGTTGCAGAATCCGACGAATCCGACGCTAGTTTTGTGGAGCTTCCAAGCTTTATTGGCGCGGTTACAAACCTTGAGCCAGAGCATCTTGAATTTAGCGGTTACGCTGGAAGTTTTGAGAAGCAAAAAAACTACTTTGAAAAATATGTAAAACAAATTCCCAATGAAGGAATTTGTGTACTTTGTATTGACAGCCCAGAAGTTGAAAAAATTTACGAAAAATTAAAATCAGAAAAGAAAAATCTAGTTACTTATTCCATCAACAAAAAAGCTGATTTGATGGCAAAAAATATTAAAATGGATGTCAGCGGAATTAAGTTTGATGTTGAGTTTAAATCGGGTCGCGAAATCAAAAATATTCAAATGCCAATTTATGGCGAACACAACGCCAGCAACGCTTTAGTGGCAATTGCAATTGGCGATTTTTTGCAAATCAAAGCAGAAAAAATGAAAGAGGCGTTGCACGCTTTTAACGGCGTAAAACGTCGCTTCACGAAAGTTGGTGAATATGAAGGCGTGGCAATAATTGATGATTACGGACATCATCCAACTGAAATTGCCGCAACTCTTAAAGCAGCGCGTTCATTGGCGGGAAAGCATAAAATTATTTGCGTTTTTCAGCCTCACAAATATTCGCGAGTGCATGATTTATTTAACGAATTTTGTAGCGCATTTTCTGATGCCAATTGCGTAATTGTTGCCGATGTTTATTCAGCGGGACAAGCACCAATTATAGGTGCAACCCAAGATGATTTGGTTGATGGAATTTCTAAAGCTGGTCACAAAAATGTGATAAAATTAACTTCAGAAAAAGATTTGGCAAAAATTGTCAAAAGCCAAATTTCGGCTGGCGACATAGTTTTTTTCACTGGCGCCGGAAGCGTTACTTATTGGGCCGCGGCTTTAGAAGACCAATTAAAAATAGCTTAATTTGATGGAAAAAATCGTTGAAGAAATCACCATTAAAGAGATGAATAATTTAGATGAAATGATGCTTGCTTATTCGATTATCAAGCAAAGATATCGCGAAATTACTTTGAATGATTTTCAAAACCAAATTTCTGAAATGATTGTGATGAATGATTTTAAAATGATTGGCGCCTTCTTAAATAATGAAATTATTGGAATTGCCGGTTATTGGGTTCTGCGCATGCTTTATTGCGGTCGCTATATTCAGGTTTCAAGTTTTATCGTTGATGAAGAAAAAAGAGGATTTGGAATCGGTAAAAAAATTCTTAATGAAATTGAAAAAATCGGCAAAAAATTAAATTGCGAAAAAATGGTTCTTGATTCATTCACCGAAAATAAAAAATCTCATTCCCTCTATTTTAAAGAAGATTTTCACATTCGCGGCTTTCATTTTATGAAGGATTTATAAAACAATGCCTCAAATCAAAATCGCCAGTTTTAACGTAAACTCTGTAAAGGCGCGTCTGTCAAGGCTTTTGGAATGGTTAAAAATGTCTAATCCTGATGTAGTTTTATTGCAGGAATTAAAATGTGTGGAAACAGAATTTCCTTTTGAAGCCATATTTGACGCGGGTTATAACGCGGCGGTGGCGGGGCAAAAAAGTTATAATGGCGTGGCGATTCTTTCCAAATTCAAAATTGAAGATGTGGTTAAATCCTTGCCAGCGTTGGATGGAGAAATTGATGACCAAGCGCGCTACATTGAAGGCGTAATTTCAGTTGGAAATTCAGCAATTCGGATTGCCTCAATTTATGTTCCTAATGGTGGAGGCGATTTATTAGAAAATGAAACGCGTGAAAATAGTCAGAAATTTATTTATAAAATGAAATTTTTCGAGCGCTTGAAGTGCCATTTTTCTAAGCTTCTCGAGCTTGATGAAATGCAAATTTTTGGCGGTGATTATAATGTGGCGGCGGAAGAAATTGATGTTTTTGATCCTGTAAGTTTAAACAAAACAGTTTGTTTTCATCCCGATGAACGCAAAAAATTTCGTTCGATTTTAAATCTGGGAATTGTTGATTCTTATCGCGCTCAAAACCCGCGCAGTCAGGCATTTTCTTGGTGGGATTATCGCGGCGGTTCGTGGCAACATAATAAAGGAATGCGGATTGATTATCTTTTAACTTCGCCGCAAGCGACGGATAAAATTGTCGCAACTGCTATTGAAGATCGTGGCGTTAGAGATCAAGAAAAAGCTTCCGATCATTGTCCTGTTTGTGTGACGATAGAAGTTTAGTTATTTCGCCAATAAATTCGGCATAATTAAAAAAATGAGGACTTCTCTCAAAAATTTCAAACTAACCATATGTCACCCCTGAGTTTGTCGAAGGGTGATATCGAGAACAATTTTTTCGACAATTTTATTCTTCGAAGAATTTGGGGTAGCTTTTATATAAAGTAAAAAATGCCTCGAATTTTTCTGTAAAAAAGCCATTAAGCATTCATATCTTGCAAAGCGCGAACTTCAAATTTACAGCCTTGATTTTTATAGGCTTGAAGCGCGTCAATCAAGGCTCTGGCGCCAGAAATTGTGGTTGAATAATTCACGCCACGCATCAAAGAAGTTCGACGAATTGAGAAGCTATCTTTGGTTGCTTGCGCGCCTTCAGTTGTATTGATAACTAAGGCAATTTCTTTGCGATCAATCATATCAACTACATGCGGTTTATCTTCGGTAATTTTATTTACGATCGTAACTGTAATGTCATTTTCAGCCAGAAATTTGGCGGTTCCACGAGTTGCGACAATTTTAAAACCAACATTAATTAATTTTCTGGCAAGCTCGGGCAAATATTTTTTATCCGAATCTTTCACCGATAAAAACACCAAACCTTCAGTTAAAAGTTTTACGCCCGCAGCCATTTGCGCCTTGGCGAAAGCCAGTGGAAAAGTTTTGTCAATTCCCATAACTTCGCCAGTTGATTTCATTTCTGGCCCTAAAATTGTGTCGGTGTTGGAAAAGCGCGCGAAAGGGAAAACCACTTCTTTTACTGAAAAATAATCCAACTTTTTTTCTTTCAAATTAAACTCGGAAAGTTTTTTCCCAATCATAATTAATGAAGCATATTTTGCGATTGGCGTGTTAGTTGCTTTAGCCACAAAAGGCACGGTGCGCGAGGCGCGCGGGTTAACTTCCAAAACGTAAAGCTTTTCATTTTGAACGGCATATTGCACGTTCATCAAACCTTTCACATTTAGAGCCAAAGCCATTTTCACGGTTGCGACCTTTACTTCATCAATCATTTTTTGTGAAAGTGAATAAGGTGGAATTGAACAGGCGGAGTCGCCCGAATGAATTCCAGCTTCTTCAATATGTTGCATAATTCCGGCAACAAAAACTTCCTCGCCATCGCATAAAGCGTCAACGTCAACTTCAATTGCGTCGGTTAAAAATTTATCGAGAAGAAGCGGGCCGGTTTCAAAAACATCAGAATATTCAGCTAAATATTTCATCAAATAAACTTCGTCATAAACAATCGCCATGCCACGTCCACCAAGAACGTAAGATGGGCGAACTACAACGGGAAAACCAACTTCATTAACTTGATCAATTACCTGTTGTGCCGAATAAGCGATGTAATTTTGGGGTTGGTTTAATTCTAGTTTTTGTAAAAGTTTTTTGAAGCGATCACGATCTTCAGCCAAATCAATCATATCGGGAGAAGTGCCGATGATTGGAATATTTTCATCTTGCAAAAACTTCGCCAGACTTAGAGGCGTTTGTCCTCCAAACTGCACGTTAACCCCAAGCAATTCGCCATTGCTCATTTCTTTTTTGATTAATTCAATTGTATCTTCAGCGGTGAGAGGTTCGAAATAGAGGCGATCGGAAGTGTCATAATCTGTTGACACTGTTTCGGGATTGCAATTTACCATAATCGCTTCAACGCCAGCTGCTTTGAAAGCGAAGGCAGCGTGAACGCAGGTATAATCAAATTCAATTCCTTGTCCAATGCGATTTGGACCTGATCCAAGAATAATAACTTTTTTTCTGTTAGTTGGATTTGATTCGCAGGAAGATTGGTTGGCGTTAGACATTTTTGCTGTTTTTGGAAATTTAAAAAATGAAATGATGATCCTTTTTGAAACCTTAAAATAAGAAAATTTATTTTCTATTCATTTGCTTTAAAAAAAGTTTGATAAATAAAATTTATGGTAATTATCCCTTGATTCACAAAAAAACTCGATGTCACCCTGAGCTTGTCGAAGGGTGACATCTATTGTGTTTTAAGGGATAATCACCAAATTTATAAACAAATTTGATTTGGTATATACTTTTATTTTTACATCGCAAAACCCCCAACCCCTTAACAGAGGGGTCTTTATCCGAGTTCGATCTTAAAGCCCCTGTTAAGGAGGGTTGGGGGGGGGGTTTACGAAAATTATTTTTTACTTAAAAACTTGACTCAACGCGTAAATTCTCTGTATGAAAAATAAACCCTCCGCCTTCACCCTAATCGAACTTTCCGCCGTCGTCGCAATCATCGGCATCTTAATCGCTGGCGT
>Ga0114967_10001104_pt1 | contig 22470 bp, 19 predicted proteins | sample M_130628_MF_Meta_FD_92639 | JGI IMG/M metagenome (GOLD analysis project Ga0114967, IMG submission 92639) | Freshwater microbial communities from Lake Montjoie, Canada to study carbon cycling - M_130628_MF_MetaG | ecosystem: Environmental > Aquatic > Freshwater > Lake | place: Lake Montjoie... | reverse complement strand
AGCTCCTCATAGGTTAATGGGGTGATCTTTAATGCGTTCTTGTCTTCTTTTTGTTATGCTCATAATTTGTCTGTTATAACCGATGATTTCTAACCGTGTTTTCGCTCATACCATTGGTGGTAACGTTCCCACGCTTGGCGAAGGAGCCGATTTTTAAAATTATTTTTGTTTGCGATCGAAGATCGTTTTGTTTTCAATTATTCGTTTCACGTTAACACATTTCCGGCTCTTTTGCCAAACGTGTGTTAGTGGCATTTTTTATTTAATATTTAATTATCCGTTCTGTACGATTACCGATGTTCAAAAAATATATACCCGCCTTTCGATCACTTATATCAATCATTATCGGTAGTTCTTCATCCAAAATATATTCCTTCTTAAAAACCTCTTCACCTAATATATTGGTTATAGAAACCATTTGTATGCCATTTAGGGAAGTAGAAATATTAATACTGCCAGAAGTAGGATTAGGATTGAGAGAGAATTTAGAGCCTTTATCTATAATATTAAAACCTGTCGTCATACCGATTTTATAAACAACACCAAGGTCATTTAGACCTCCAGTTGTAGTCATTCCATATAAAAATGGAGCTTCATAGATAAGAGATTCTCCAGGATAACTTGCATTTGTTGAACCTGAAAAATCTAGCATTTTCACTAAACCAGTTCCATCAGGCATTAGTTTAAAAATAGTTCCTTGATTATGTTCGCCTCCTTTCCAAGTCGTGCCATACAGAAAAGTTCCATCGGTCTCAAGAGTTCCATAAGGATTACTACCGTTAATGGAATCAGTATATTCAACTAGTTTCACATATCCACTTCCATCAGGCATTATTTTGAAAATGGTTCCAATGTTATTTATACCGCCCTTTTCGGTCATTCCATATAAGAAAGTGCCATCGGAAATAAGTGAACCTAAAGGATTACTTCCGTTTGTCGTACCTGTAAAGTCTAAAAGTTTTAAATAACCAGTGCCATCAATCATTATTTTAAAAATGGTTCCTAAATTATTCGAACCGCCTACATTTGTCAGTCCATAAAGAAAATTGCCATCACAAATTAGTGATCCATAGGGATGACCGCCATTTGAGACCCCATCAAAGTCCATTAGTTTAATGAAATTGGATCCATCGGGCTTAATTTTAAAAACTGTTCCCAGGTTATTTATACCACCATCGTATGTCATTCCATATAAAAAGGTACCATCAAAAACGAGTGAGCCTATAGGATTACCTCCACTTGTGGATCCATCAAAATCCATTAATTTTTCAAAACCTGACCCATCAGGTAATATTTTAAAAATAATTCCTTGGTTACTTGTACCGCCAGCCTGAGTAGTTCCGTAAAGAAAAACATTATCAGAAATCAGTGCACTTGAGGGATTACTTCCGTTTGTGGTGCCAGCAAAATCTATTAATTTTTCATAACCCGCCCCATCAGGCAATATTCTAAAAATAGTTCCATCATCGTTTATTCCTCCTGTCACGGTCATGCCATAAAGAAAATTCCCATCTGAAAAAAGTGAACCAAAAGGGTTTTTACCGTTTGTTACCCCTTCAAAATTTAAGAGTGTTGAATATTGTGTATAAGTTGAGTTGCTTATAATTAAAACTAAAAGAGTAAATAAGATATGTAATTGTTTAATCATCATTTATTACTTTTTACCTAGTTATGTTCGGGTATGGTTATTGCCACTAACGTTTCGAGGCTATGCGCCGTTCCGAATTTTCACCCAAAAACGACAACTCGAAGTTTAATTATTTTTAAATTCAAAAACGTTTCTTCGAAGCAAAGATCTAGGAATGGAGCATGAGCCTATGTTAGTGCCAGTTCAATTTTTAATGATTCTTTTATTTTGTTTAAACCCTTCAGATTCAATGCTTAATATATAAATACCGTTCTTAACTTCTGTCAAATCAAGATCAACTATCAAATTATTATTCTGTTTAAAATTAATTACCTTTCCTTCAGATGATAAAAGAGTAATAGATAACATGGCTTGTTTATTATTTGTTACATAGATTTTTCCTGCGGTGGGATTGGGATAAACTAATAATTCATTTTGATAAAATGTTTCCGTTGTATTAGCAATTTGGCAATCAACAAGAACTAATTCTGAGTTGGTAAGATTAATAGTTTTTAGATAAACACGATTGTTCATCTCGACTAACGTGTTGGTGCTTTTAAAGCCAATAGTGATGGGGATTTCACAAAGTAAATTGAAACTAAAATCGTAAATAAATATTTTTTGAATCATATCAACCACATCTGCATCCTCATCATTTGCTAAAACCAAAATAGTTCTGTTAGTTTTGTCGACTGCAATTTTATCAAATGATGTTCTGTAATTCCAATTAATATTAGGATAAGGAATAATTGGAGAAGAGATTGTAGTATGATTTATCTCGGATAGATCCATTTTTCGCCAATCCATTCGCCACTCTGCATAAGGGCTTCCTGCATTTATACCTTGTGTAAACACAAAAATACTATCATGATTGATGGCGTTTTGATAAAACGCTCGGTTCCAATTTTGCCCAGTTGAAATTACAGCATAATTGTCTTGAAGTAAATTAAAATTAGAACTGTATTTTCCAATTGTATGCGAGAATTCTTGACTTTGATGAAGGTAAATAGTATCTTCGAAATTATATGCACTCCATGGGGCTACAGAGATTGTAACAGAATTAATTGGAGCAATTGGAGTCAAAAGCATTGTTGAATCTAATGAAAAACTAGCAAGATTTATAAAAGGAAAAATTCCAAGTGATTGATCTGCAGGTGTTAATATTATAGAATTTTCAGAAAATTCAATAGGTCTTGTAATACCTTGCGTTTCAAAGGTGTCAATTAGATGATCTATGAATTGGTGAGAGGATAAATTCAATTTTGAAAATTGATAAATCAAAGTATCATTATAATTCTGATTTCCCCATGGAAATGTATTTGGAGACAAATCACTCATCATTGCGATAATATACTCATCACTATTTTTGAAGCCCGCTATCCAAATAAAGTATGTTGTATCTAAATTTAATTGAAAAGCAAGTGAGTCCTCCCAAATCACATTACCAGTTATACCAATATGGGTTAAAAGGGTTTTATTATTAATGTGTTTTGCAGTTAGGAAATCACCACCAGGCAGGTCGTAGATTTTTGCGTCTTTTTGAATGGTGTAGATATTTTGGGCAAACGAATTTTCTAAAATTATTACAAAAACAAATAAAAGTATCTTCATATTATTAAAATTATTTGCGCAGATTATTTTCTTCAATTGGCACTAACGGTTTGCTGCCTGGCGAACGGCCCGACTCTTTAAATAAATCGTTACACCGAAGTTAAGATTATTTTGTTTCAAATTTATCATTGTTTCGAAGCAAGATTGAAGGGTTGGCGCTAGACAGCTGTTAGGCTTAGTTCATTATTTTAAAGGCAAGATTGGATTTATTATGTTCGTAATATTCTAATAGTTCAGTCCTTAAAACAGGGTTGTTTTTCATGCTTGCGAAAAGTTCATTTCTTACATCTTCTAAATACAGATCAAGAGTAACAATCATTGATTTATATTTTTGGCAAGCTTCATTTTTTTCAAAACTGTAGGATTCATCAATTTCAGAAATGTCCTTGTCTAAATCATTAAATATGGCTTCATAGCAAAATGCTTCAAGTAGCTTATAATCTTTACTCCAGTTTGCTTCACTAATTCCATTTAATCCAATACAAACATGGGATTGAATTGTGGAATCTGGAAAGACTTTATCACAATAGAAAAATTTGGACGCAACTTCTAATAATTCATCAATCGTGAAAGTTATTGTTGCTTCAAAGTTTTCATTCCAAATAGCTGCTTTTGTTAATTCAAAATAGTTTGTCAATTTTTCATCTTGGACATACTCATTGAGATAAAGTTTTTTAAGTTTTGTTGTGTCTGGATACAAATCCCAAATTTCTTTTCTTCTTTCAGCTTTTTGAGGGAAATGAATTTCAGGAACATTGATAAGCAAATATTCAAATCTTCGATTATATTCATTCAATTTGCTTTCTGTACTCAGTATAGGCATAGCTGATGCTTGTATTTCGCCTTCATTTTCATATGTGTAAACTTCAATATCGACATTTTTCGTAATAATCGATTTATTGCTTCTACACGAAACAAAAACAATCAGTATCAGGAAATATAGGAATTTCATCATGTACGTCTAATTGAGCCTAACTTCTCAGCATTTTATTTGCCGTTAATTCAAATATATACATAAATGGCAAATAAAATGAAGTTGTACGAAGCCAAGCTATGGGAATAGTAATGTTTTGTTTTTGATTCGGGGTTGGTTTTTTTGGAATAAGTTAGATAAAAAGCATCGTAAATGAGCCATTTTAGTTTTTTTTTACTTTCAAAGTAATTTATCAGTTTTAAATTTGACATACTTCACCACTTTCGCAATTTGCGTTTGATTTTGAGTAAGGATGTGAAAGAACGTTCAATGGTTTTAATATCAAGTAGGAACGGGTTGTTTGGCTGATATTGGATAGAGTTTTCCCTGTTTACATTTAGTGCAACTTATATATAACCCCCATTTTTTGAGGCTTACCTCGCAAATGGGTTGGCTAAGCCTCATTTTATGAGGGTTATCAAATATAATTATTTTTATTTTGTAGGCAACAAGAAAACTCACCTAAAAAAATAGATTGGTAAATTAATAATTACCTATTTCAAGATCCAATCCCCCAATATTCAATATCAACATCAATATCTTTTACAAACTCAACAACGAAATCAGTATGGAGATGATTACAAAATTCATTAAGATTCTTTCTCCGAATGGTTTCTTGTAACCATTTTGTTCTTTCACTGAAGTTGACAAAAACTTTCTTTGTTCTTAATTCTACTTCAGTGGGGTAATCAATTAAAATTTTCATATCTCTTAATTATTTTAATAAAACTTTCTTCTTAACTGTAATGCACATTCTCTAGTTAGGTCAGGATATGATTCACCGATACAATTATTTGTTATTTCTTTGAGTAGACGAGCCCCCTCCTTTTTTCCAACTTGATCACCAATAGTATATAAATGATCCTCATATTCGGTTAAATTATGACGAATATAATTAACAGTTAATCTCTCTAAAGTCGATTGATCAAGGTCTCTAAGTGTTAGGTAATCTTTGTAATAGTTTCTATCATTATACGCATCTATCACAAGAGTAATCAGTTCATTTCTTGGTATAATTTCAACAGAAATAGGTAATTCGGAAATCTGAATAAAAAGATTATCTTTTTTTGTTTCAACCATTTTCAACGAACTTTTTCTGCGTAATATAGTTTTTTGAAAATCAATTAAAAATTGTTCATTTTTCTCTATTGATTCGACCCTTGAAATTTTATAAAGTTTCATTGCACTTGCCCGCCCATAATGGGGGTTGTTTCTAATTTCGTCCGGCACTGGCATGTATTTTTTAATTAATCTGTCTGACCATTTTCGTATTGAAATAAGATCGGTTTTGGTAATAAATTGTTTTGTCATTTTTTTAAGGGTTTTTAAGGGTTTTTAAAATCATAAATCTTTTTTTTTAAAAAGTCAAATTATATTTACTTTTTTTAATGTTGGGGTATATTTATTATTGAATCCTGAACGGTAAAATATTTGACGGGAGCGGGATTCGAAATAAATGAACTACTCCGGGATCAAACCAAAGTTCAACATCAGCACAAAGCCGAAAGATGTGGTTTGGGGGTGAGTGACCACTCCAAAGTTGTCGGCAGATATTGGTTTTCACTGAGACCAATATAGCCTCTCAATCTAACAAGGATTGAGTGTGTGAGTGTCCCCCTGAATCAATTGATTTAGGTAGGGTCACTCACGCAACCAACTCATCAACAGGGAATTTATTAATACTATTAAATAATTTTAATTAATAATACAATATTTAAATATAAGCATATATTGAATTTAAATTATCCTGAATGCTAACAATGGATTCAAAAGAAAAACAATATTATTTAATTCCGAATTCTTCATATAACAAGCCACTTAGTTCCTCCTGATGGTTATCTTGTGTATTCTCGTTTGAATACCTTTTATCTACTTTTTAATTTTGATTAAAAATCTCAAATGTGAATAATTGTTGATTTTCATTTTCATAAAGTCATATCAAAATGTGCAGACCAAATTACTATGGATTTATGCAGCAATTCCAAAAGGATCTTTGATTTCATTTTCCAATAGGAATTTATCTTGGAAATAATCCATTCTAACATATTCTGGATATAATTTGTTATATGTAACCCGAAAACCAAATTTTCGAAAAAACTTAGTTTGGTTTTTTATTGGATTTTTAATAAACTCTCCCCTGTTATTGATAAATCCTGTACACTCCAAAAAAACAGGTGAAATATACCCTAATGTTTCGTAAATGAAAAGAAATAAAGTGTTCATTAATAAAGATCCAATACCCTTTCCTCTATCAGACGATCCAATAATGATTATTGTTATTTCAATACCATTATTGTCACTTGGTGCAATTCGGATTACAGAATCTTCGTATTGAACTAATCCAATTGAAATTGTTGGGTGCTCTGTTACTATTGTATTTTGCCCTTTAGTTACTGCAGAGCGAACTAATTCGCAAGATGTGTAACATTTATATTCTTCTGTTGTTAGTTCACCTATTATTGCAAGGTTATTCTTAAGGTTGGTAAATACTTCATTAGATTCTATTTTTTTGAAAATTATCTTTTTTGCTTTCATGGAAATAAGGTTTAAATGTTGTTCACTTTAAAAGTTTTTATTCACGAAAATCTACTCAAGGTCAAGTGAGAAAACCTATTTTGATTTACGAATCAGATACCTTCTGATTAGAGGTTGTAGGAAAATAATAATTGAATTAATTTTTATTAAAACAACCAATTGGAATCCATAATCAACTCTATACCATTATTCATATCCCCTTCAATTTCAAATATTTTCGTTTGGTGCTTTTTGTTTTCATATAAGTTGACTTGCACTTCTTGTTCTTCAAATAATCTTTTAATTGATTTTTTTGAAAATTCTAAACCCAACACATAATATAGATTTACAAATCCATTACTAGCATCAAATAATTTATCAATAATAACAGACAGTTCTTCATTTGGGTTATGAAGTCTTATTTTTTGTTGACCTCTTTGTACAAGACCAAATACCATAGTATTTTCTTTAATTTTCATTTTTTTATTTTTTTTGTTAGTATTTAAAGTTTTCAAAGGGGTTTCTTTCAATCGAAATTTCTTGATTGAACCAATCATCCTCGTCATAAATTTCTCCATCTGAAAGCACATATTGTTTATTCTCATCATCGAATGTGATGTCAATGATTTCACCATTTTCATTTTTATAAACTGGATTACTCTGTATTTCCAACAAAAGTCCATTATTAATATAATTAACACCAGCAAATAGACAACCTGGTTCTATGTATTCCAATTGAAACGACAATGATGGAAATAAAAAAGAAACTCTAATTAAAAACTGAATTGGTGGACTCCACGCTGATTCAAAATCAAGAATATAAAATGATTTTTCATCCGTTGACCATTCAAATCCAATATCATCACAGTCCCAATGAGTACCCCAATTGGAACATCTCCAATCAGACCAATTATCAAAACCATAAATGTTGATTAATTCTTTTTTTTCATTCTCTGAGAGATTTTCTTCTAATAATCTTTCAGGTGTGGGCATGTAGTTTGAAATTCTCCAAACTTTTACCTTTTTTCCTTTAATAATTTCTGTATTTCTTCCTTGTTCCATGAATTTTAGAAATTCAGATTCGTAACCATTACTTTTTACGATGAGTTTGTTATCACACCAGTTTGGCATATTTTTAAGTTTTAATCCTACTTACATAATTCTTTATTCACGAAAATCTACTTTAGGTTAGTAGGGAAAACCTATTTGGATTTACGACTTGGATTACATTTATAATCTTCAGTGTTTTTCTTTATAAATCATAGACAATTCAATTTGAATAGTCAAATTACTTTAACCATTTTTTTTCTCGTTGAAGATTTATCTATTTACTTTTATTTTTCTTTTCTTAAAATACAATATAGCATCTAGCATACTAGCTTTATTATTTCTTTTTATTTTAACTTTTTTGGAAATTCAATAAATAATTTTTCATTCTTTATTTTAAAAATATTTAATTAACCTTTTACTGGCTTTGCTAGGGGTTATTCCGTTACTTCATCACTAAGCCGCCATATTATTTATTCTAACTTCCGTTGCCTTTACATAAGAGGCATATTTCTCATACCCGATATAATTTCTCCCCAACTTAATACAAGCCTCTCCAGATGAGCCACTTCCATTAAATATATCTAATACAGTATCTCCTTCATCAGTAGTAAGTAGAATTAATAAAGCAGGAACTGAAATTGGCCAAGTGGCTGTGTGATCCATCGGCAAACCTTCTTTTTGACATAATATTCTCAATTTCCCTGTATTAGCCACATTGGTGTAAAATATGTTGTCACGAAGGTTTAAAGAAGATAAAATTTTGGGGCTATCTTTATCCATTCCATAAACACACATTCCTTTTTCATCTTTTATAAAAGGAAACAATTCAGAGTTATACTTGAATCCTTGATTGTTGGCTTTCACAAAGTGGAAAACATACTCATGAGCACGAACAAATCTATTTCCTTTTGTATAAACAGGATTGAATTTTTGCCAAATTACCTCGCAATTTAACTTCCAAAGTGATGTTCTCAACATTTCAACAACGAAAAGTTGAACTGATCCCTCATAACTATCTCCTTGAACCCCTTCACTGATATTTACAAATAGAGAACCATCATCTTTTAAAACACGGTGACAAGAATTATAGTGAGTTAAAAGTCTTTCTATATATTCTTCTTTTGAATTCTCTTTTCCAAGTTCATTGGGGTCATCCCCATATTTGCGCATTTTTCTATAAGGTGGCGAGCAAACTATGGTTGAAATACTATTATCCTCTAATTCAGATAATGAACTACTATCTCTATTATAAACTGCAAACCCCTCACGATGGATTTCATAAAACTCAGGAACATTTTTTTTCAGTTCCATTTGCTCTACTTCCTTTTCGAGAGATGACACATATGCATTCAGTGTTTGCTCATCATTATCTATTTTTTTTATGTTTTTCACTAATTCATCACTAACATCTTCTTTATTTAGTTCACATAATAGTTTTGTTGCTTTGCGAATTTGGTTTACAGTATAAGTAGGAATCTTAGACATGAGTTTTTTCTTTAAAATTGATTCCTCTTTTAATTGGGGGTTTTTATCTGTTCTTCTACCTTGTTTAGAAGAACACAGAGAATCTATAAAAAGAATCTCATTGTATTTATCCATTAATGATTTTTCCCTGTATACATTAGAAGAAATAGATTCCGGCATTAAATCATTTTCTACATTCAAATCAAAAATTATAATCGGAACTTCCTTGAATTTCAAATCTAAAGCAACTCTCAATCTTAGATTTCCTGAAATAACCTCTAACTTTGAAGTCACTAATAATGGTTGCATAATTCCAAACCCTTTAATGTTTGTTTTCATATCCTCGTAGTTGAGGGGGATATGATATATTTTCTCCATTCCTTGATTGAAGATTAATTTCTTTGGATCAATCATTACCACTTCTTTCTTTTCTAAATTCAACATTTTAAGATTCTTAAATTTTAGTCCCCAATTCACGGAGGGGAAATTCCGATTTGTCTTTTTTCTTGCAAATCTAAATCATATCATTCTTGGCATTAAATTTCCGCAACCTTGCGTTTGCGTTTGAATTTTCTCCTTGCTATATTTGATGAAAACATTTTATATGCAAGTAACCATAATACAAGGTCCTAAGGTCAATACCCAAGTGTTTGATGCGATCAAAAAATTTCTAATTAATACCTTTGAATCAAAAGGGAAAAGAATTAATCCTGTTCTAAAATTTAAATTCATCGACAATCAAGAAGATGTAGAAGATGAATTTGAAATTGAATTAATCGAAGATCAATTAAGGAAGATTAGGTTTGAAGAAAAAGTTGATAAATCGAATACAGGAAAAGATTTTGACTACTTTTTTAATAAAGGTATAGAGATAAGGAAAACTCATTCAATTCCCAAAGATGAATTACTTATTTTATTGACAGGGGAAAGAAACAACCGCAACTTTCTTGGGTATATTGATGAATCAATGGCTAATGCATTTATTTATTCAAAAGGGTGGGATAGAATTTATTCAGATAAGATTGATTCTATTTTTCCAATAATTTATGAAATATATTGTTGGATTATTCGTGCAAATATGTTTGATAACAGTACAGATCTATACCAATCTACACACAAGGAAAATCAGGGTTGTGCTATGGATTTCTGTGAGAATTTAAACCATCATACACAAAAAAGTAGATCTAGCGATCTTTGTGAAACCTGTCATGATTTACTTTTTCAAAATAAATTCCCTGAAGATATTAAAAAATATATTTTTGAATCTTTAGAGAAAGTTCGACAACATATATTAAGGAGGTTTATTGGTAGAGTTGATTTAGTTTCGATAAAATTAAAATATGTAGATGGGACAAAACAATTCATTGTGCCTGAATTCAACAATCTAATTTTAAAATTAGATCCACAGTGGAAAGTATTGTATTATTTTTTCCTTCAACATCCTGAAGGAATAGGCAATAAAGATGTGGTTAATTATCGCAACGAATTGTATAAAATTTACAAAGAATTTTCAGTAATGGTAAAAGGAGTGAGAAATAAAGATGGTGAGTTAAAGGAATTTGAAATTGAATCAATAAATCGTTTGGTTGCTTTTGATCGGGGGGAAATATACACAGGAAAAAATAATTTATCAGGAGCGATAACTTCTCTTAATGCTGTTTTAAAAACCGTTTTTAATGATCATATAATTGATGATTACTTAATAAAAAATAAAAAAGGCAAGTATACAATATCATTAAATAGGGATTTGTTCGTTGATGAAATTGTTATTAAGAAATAATTTGTTGTTTTTTAAACTCATTAACGAGCAACTTAAACTAATTCAATTTTATTATTTTTACGGATAGGTTACAACAAAACTTTATAATAGCATAGCGAATATGCAGTTGTGATTCGCTTTCAATTTTATTATTTTTACGGATAGGTTACAACTACATGGTCTTGATGTTATGCCCTCACCTGTTGTGATTCGCTTTCAATTTTATTATTTTTACGGATAGGTTACAACCCTGTAACACTTATTTAAGCGGTAACTTGTGTTGTGATTCGCTTTCAATTTTATTATTTTTACGGATAGGTTACAACCTCACAAGTAGGTTATTTGTAAGCCACGTGTTGTGATTCGCTTTCAATTTTATTATTTTTACGGATAGGTTACAACGTTATGGATAGCGCATTTGGACAACCTAAAGTTGTGATTCGCTTTCAATTTTATTATTTTTACGGATAGGTTACAACGGTGAACACGGAATTGTAAAACCTTGTGAAGTTGTGATTCGCTTTCAATTTTATTATTTTTACGGATAGGTTACAACTGTATTTGTATTCGCTTCTTAACCAATGGTGTTGTGATTCGCTTTCAATTTTATTATTTTTACGGATAGGTTACAACAAACGAAGTTAAAAAACCTGCTATAAAATAGTTGTGATTCGCTTTCAATTTTATTATTTTTACGGATAGGTTACAACCCTGGCTTTGGAAATACGCAATTAAATCCAGTTGTGATTCGCTTTCAATTTTATTATTTTTACGGATAGGTTACAACACTATAGTATCATTAATTATAACAGGGATAGTTGTGATTCGCTTTCAATTTTATTATTTTTACGGATAGGTTACAACAGTATTAAAGTTAATACAGGTTGGGTAGATGTTGTGATTCGCTTTCAATTTTATTATTTTTACGGATAGGTTACAACTTGTCTTATTGAATTAAAAAAAGAGGGAACGTTGTGATTCGCTTTCAATTTTATTATTTTTACGGATAGGTTACAACTAAAGTTGACGAAGTTACAAACGAAGTAACGTTGTGATTCGCTTTCAATTTTATTATTTTTACGGATAGGTTACAACAATAGATTTCCTTTCCTCTTTATCAGTAGAGTTGTGATTCGCTTTCAATTTTATTATTTTTACGGATAGGTTACAACAGTTGTTCCGATTGTTCCTTCAATATCAAGTTGTGATTCGCTTTCAATTTTATTATTTTTACGGATAGGTTACAACCTAGGAAAACTAATGACAGCATCTCGGACTGTTGTGATTCGCTTTCAATTTTATTATTTTTACGGATAGGTTACAACTTTTTAGGGATATTGACTAGTAAGAATGTGTTGTGATTCGCTTTCAATTTTATTATTTTTACGGATAGGTTACAACTTGGTTAGGATATTCTAGCTTTTCATAGGCGTTGTGATTCGCTTTCAATTTTATTATTTTTACGGATAGGTTACAACAAAGTTAGTATGATATCATTTAGTATGAATGTTGTGATTCGCTTTCAATTTTATTATTTTTACGGATAGGTTACAACCAACGATGAAAGTAACTATAATTTTTACCAGTTGTGATTCGCTTTCAATTTTATTATTTTTACGGATAGGTTACAACCAATTATAATTTATTGTATCCCATACATCAGTTGTGATTCGCTTTCAATTTTATTATTTTTACGGATAGGTTACAACTACTCAATCTAATGTTAAATTCATTATGTTGTTGTGATTCGCTTTCAATTTTATTATTTTTACGGATAGGTTACAACCTAAACACAAATCAACTGCATTTAATTATTGTTGTGATTCGCTTTCAATTTTATTATTTTTACGGATAGGTTACAACTACCTCTATCTACTGATGAGCTGTTATCTCGTTGCGATTCGCTTTCAATTTTATTATTTTTACGGATAGGTTACAACAAAGGAGTATTTAAACGAAGATAACTATGGGTTGTGTTAAGTTACTTAATATTCACCAACTTGTACGATGTGACCAATGTTATTGAGTCGAATTTTCACGATTCCAATTAATGAATTATTATTTTGTTTTCTCTTAAAACAAATTTCCTTTAAATCAGCAGTATCAATGAGGGTTGTTTCTAGATGATGTCTGAACCAATAATCTTTACTCCCTAGTTTCTGCACCCGAAACACATTCGGACTAATCAATACATAATTTTTAACATCCATTATATCAATTTCGTTCGGATTGAAACCAGTTTTCTCATTTGGGAAAATAAAGTATTCATTTTGTTTCATTGTAAAGAGAAATTCCCATCCTTTTTCATGCTTGTTTTTGACAATTGGTAATCCCATGTTTTTACGTGTAACTGCCTCCATGAACGAAACCACTTCCTCTTGTAAATTCCCTTTTTCATCTCTATAAATAGCAACGTGGTGGTTATTTCCCGTATTTACAAAATCAACAGGTATTGTGTTGCCATCAGCATCATGTACATCTTTTCCAAAATGGTCCTTTTTATTGTGCAAGGCAATGGCATTACTAACCCCAGTTATTGTAACAGATTTTAATACAATTCCTCTTTCTTTGTTGAGATAAATCGGGTTTTCTTCTAAATTAATAAATGCTTTTTTAGGGTCGCCGTTAAACTCATCAAGTCGTTTTTGCAAGATCTCTCTTGTTTTTTTATCAATAACCTTATCAATTTTTAATTCAGGTGAAATTCCTTTACGGATGGTAAATTGTTGCTCTTTCCACACTAATTTTACTGAATCAGGCACAAAATCTGTATGTAAAGGATCTAAGAAGATGGGGTTATTATCCAAGCTATTTTTACCTGTAAATGCTTTTTTAGAGTCACCGTCATTTTCATTTAATCTTTGTAACAGAGCTTCACGGTATTTTTTCTTAGCTACTTTTTCAATTTTTAATGCGTCAAATGAAGCGTTTACTTTCTCAATTTTAGTTTCATATTTATACGAAGATCCATAAATCGTTTCCAAATGCAATTGACCTCTTGGTGTTTCTGAAATAACTGTAGACTGACCACCAGCTTTGGATGTTGTGTTTTTATTCTTGGTTGTGACTTTATTTTTCGCTTTAAAAGAAATCAAGGTGTTTTCTAAATGATCTTTTGCTTTTGCTCTAAAAACATCTAAAGGCATTGGTGGCTTAAATCTTCTTTTATTGTCTTTATCAAAATAGGTTTCTTTATTTTGAATAGCATATATCACGCCGGTTTTGTCATTTTTAGCATTTAAGTTATTCAGATATTGAATGTATGAAGGCTTAGTAAATGCAATAGTTATCGCGTCCATAGCATGATGCCGATGATCATTGCGTTTAGTCCAGTCTTTAATTTTAGAAATTTTGTGACCATGTCTATTTTCAATTTCTTCAACTAATCCTAAAGCTTGATATTTTGGTTTATTTAATTCTTTCATCACATCCACAAGCTGCCAATCCTCACGTAAGCGATTCGTAATAGAACCAGTTGTTGTTCCAACGGTTCTTACAATTTCTTCTAAAATTTCTTTCGCTTTTTTTGCAATGTATTGTGTGTCATTCAAATCTCGATTAATAAAATTATCAGGGATATCCTCTTCTTTCCACATCAATTTTTTAAACTTGGTTCGTTTTTCTGCCTTATTAAATAGTGTGTTTACTCTTTCTTCATATTGCTTTAATCCTTCTTCACCGTATTCCTCCGTAACAAAATCTATAGCAGTTAAATTTCCTTTTTTAATGTTTACTTGTCTTAATTCAAGAGTTTTATTTGAGAAAGAGTCATCAAATAATTTTGCTTGAGGGATTATATGCTCAATATCTACTTCACCATTGAATAACATTTCTTTGGAGATTTTTTTATTTGAATACAATGTATGGTATCCGTTATCTTTTAATTCTAGATAAAGTTTATAACGGATCACATCATTTCTACTTACGTTTTTAATTCCAAATTCAGTTTGAAGTGTTATTCGTATTGCATCGTGATTACGATTTGCTTCATTCATGCTTTTCGTCATGTTTTCACGTTCTTTAGCACCTTTCTTTAGTTCTCGTGCCATTTCAACCCTAATCTCATCTGGTTTACCATATGTTTCAATCACGGAATTGACAACATTAATCATTTGATTCAAAATCTTTTCTACTACAGGATTGCGTAAACTATTTTTAGATAAAATAGAAAGTTTGTCTTTTAATACTTTCGCTTCAAGCTGAGCGGTGGTTTGCGAATTTGAATGATTGTAACCTGCTAATGCACATGCTTTATCATATTTCTGACCTTCTTTTAAGTAAGGTAATATTTTTTGTATTGCCTTAGCACTTAGGCTGCTATAATCATCCTGTAATTTAGTGTTTGAAAGAATACTTGCATATTCCTTATCAAAACCAAACTTGGTTTTTAAAATAGTTAATAAACTTTCAATCCCACTTTTTGAATTATCGCCTTCATATGAATAAAGCAAATGCCATAATTGATAAATCGGTTGATTCATGTGATCTTTTCCTTCTATGTCAGAAGAATATGAAAGAATCGACGTTTCAAAATCAAGCATTGAAAAAATATCAGTTATCGTTTTAATCTTTTCACCACCACTCATTTTTTTAAAGTCAATATCATCATGACCTGATAATTCGATTATTTTTTGAAATGAATCGATAAAAGCAGCCATCGTTCTATTTCCTTCTAAGTTTTCAAAATTGTATTTATATTTCACTTGAAATCCCAGTATTCTATTGATTTCAGTTGTTGAAAGTTTGTCTGTATATTTTAATTCATCGTAAAGAAGATTCATTTCTTCTAATTCTAAATGGTTTCTTACTTTTGATTTTCCAAAAACATCTAAAATTTCAACATTGTTTAGTTGTGCCCAAATTTTGAAATCTTGAAATAGTGGGGAAGACTTAGGAATTACTTTAGGACCAAATTTTTGTGCTTTAGGTTTTTCATCAACAATCGTATTTCGAGTAAAACTTTCAAATTCACATGTGCTTAGGAGTCCTTTTTGTGATTTTAGTCTTCTTTGATAGAAAATCACAATGTCTCTAATTTCTTTTTTTAAATCTGGCGTTAAAACTGTGTGAAATTTTGCTTGTTGTTCCCAAATGGTTTCAAATTCATCTAAATAATCTTGGCGATAAAAAACTTGTCCTTTTAATCTCGTGTGAGGATTCTCAATAACTTGATTATATAAATATTCTCCAACAGTCACATTATTAAAAAAAAGCTCTTTGCTACGGTCACTTATTGCACCTAAATATCCACTAGAATTATTAATATTTCCTTTAATATCAGAAAATACTTCAACTAATTCTCCTAATGTTAATTGTTTATTTATTGCTTTTGATCTTAACTCATATCGTTGAAACTTCTTTTCGTTCATTTTTCCAACGAGATCAACTGATTCAATTTTAAGTTCCTTATAGAATATTGCTGAGGTTTGATTTTTCGCTTTCCCTTCAAATAATTCCTTATTTGTTTTATTAAGTACTTCAGGATAAAATTTTGATTGAAAGCTCCAAATTTTATCAAACTCATCATTTAAGTCTGAACGATAAAAATCTGGAATTGCTTTTTTATCTTTTTTTAATATGTCAAATGCAAATTGACCGGGAGTAAGATTTTGTTCATATAATATTTTAGCCACAGCCATACCGTCAATTGCCTGTCCTTCATCTTCTCCTTGTGCTTTTCGACTGCTTTTATAACCACGTTTTTTATTAATCATTAATAAAACTCTTGCAAATTCATCTAATTCTATTTTAACTTTTGCTGCATTGGCTCGTAATTTATATGTTTGAAAAGTTGAGTCATTAGTATGTTCGTTTAATAAAGTAGCTTCATTAATTGCTTTTTTCTCTATTAAAAGTTGAATTAGATTTTCTCTTCGTAATTTATATCTTTCTAAATTTCGTCTCATAGAACGTTTAAGTGTCCTATCAGCATTGGTTGTTATCGACTTTCCTTTATCAAAATTTGTTATTTCATCTGTTGTTAAAGGGATAACTCTAGAACCAATTTTAATAATATCAGCATTGTCACCTTCTTTCACAAGTGCCCATCCTATAGATGTAGTCCCCAAATCTAATCCTAATATTGTCTTCATTGCATCGTATTTTTAAGATTTCTAATTTACAATATTTTCTCAATTTAAAAAATATAATTATTTTGAATGAATATTAAAAAACAAATTGTAGTTTAGCATCAAATTGAAGCGAATCACAATAAGGATTATTCCGTTGTGAAAACATTTACTACGGTCCCGTTCTGCGGGATCGTTTTTATTTATGTAGTTTTCTTTGTCTTTAATTCTCATCATTTCATTAATATTTTAATGGCAGAGTAACCATCCTATTTTGTTTTAATAACATAATCAATTCTTAATCCCCCTCATAAACCGATCTATTGGTTGCATATCATTTACTTGTACTTTGAATTCGTAGTTGTTTTTTCTGTGGTTGTAGTGGATAAATGGAGATGTTTCAGGGTATTGGTCTTTTAACAACAAAACATCCTTTAAACCAAGCTCCAAATCAATGGAAAAGGTTTTCCCTGAATAACTGAATCCAAATACATCAGGGACTTGATTTTGAAATTGTTTAATATTCTTAAAAGGTTTCCCTGTAAAATCTACATAGGCAATTCGGTCAATATTAAAAGTTTTGTTTTTTTCGGAATCAATCTCAAATGCCATTACTGTTTGATAATTGTCAGTAAAACCAAAGGGTTCAACCAATCTATCAGAGATTTTTCCTGTATTAATTGATTGGTATTTTCTCAAAACCACCTGTTCTTTGTTCCCCATAGAGAGTGCCAATCTTTCAATTACCTTTCCATTTTTTGCATTCACCAAATGACTGGCAACCATCTGAATTTCTGATCCTAAATAGAACTTAGTTAACAATGAATCCTTCAACTTATTCTGATTGGAATACTTTAAAACTAATTCTTTTAATAACTGTGCTTCCTCTTGGGAGAAACGGACACCATTGGATCGTTCATCAATTATATAGAATCGGTTATGTTCATCTCGTTGTAAGTCAAACCCACATTCTCTAAGCAAATCAAAATAACGATATATAGTTCGATCTGTGGTTTCTAAAGTTTGAGATAAGTATCCAATAGATTTAGATGGGCTTTGTTCCAAATATGAAATTAATTTAAGAACCCTCAATATTTTATGTTGGTTTAACATGGCATTAAAAATTTTGCGTCAAATTAGAACAAAACACCTACCTGAGCAAATGATTGACCCTATTTGTCTGAAAACTTTTAGATTAATTTTTAAATGACTTGTATTGTCACTCATTGAAATGAAATTTGATGAAAATTAAAAATGAAGAACATGAAAAATTTAAGTTTAGTATTCTGTTTAATAACGACATGTTATTTTACACAAACATCTATTAAAGGAATTGGGTTTTTAAAACTTGGAACTACAACCTCTACATTGTTTACTCTATTAGATATAGATATTGACAAGATTGCTAAATGTTCAACTCAAAGTGATACTTACAATTACAAAGGAAAAGTTATAGAGTTGATTTCAGATACAACAAATTTGGATAAACCGATATATGCGACATATTGTAATAATGCTCGAGTATTTCATGTCCCATCAATTAAATTAAATGATGAAATTAAAATTGAGGATATTTATTTAACATTTTATTTCGATACATTAGTAGGTATAACAAGTGATAAAAATTCTGAATTAGATAAAGCTTTAACTACTAAATATGGTGAGCCTATTGTTGATCTAAAAGAAAAATCAAAAGAATATACATTAGGGAATGGAACAACTGTTACATTGACTGATCAAGCATTTTCTTCTGTTTGGGGAAATGATCCAGAGATTCAATGTTTAAGTTACATAAACAAATATTACTCAACAAGTATAAACCCAAACTACATAAGTTATTTTAATATGAAGTATATTAAAATCGGAGTTATAATTTATAAAGAAAATGAAAAGGTAGAAACAAAAATTAAGGAAAGGCTTGAACAAATAAAAAAAGCTAAACTTAAAGATTTTTAAACCCTAATTTAAATAGATTTTTGAACCATAAATTTGATGAATTAAAGGGTAGATTAACTCCGATAATTTTAAAAAAAGAATAAAAATTCAAAAAACTTTATTTGATATTATTTCATCCTATTACTTTAAAAAAATGAAAATACAATTAATCACTTTATTATTTATGACCATAAATTTTTGTTCATATACTCAAGAAATGTCTTTTTATTATAGCGGGAATATTCCATTAACTCCATACGGATTTGGATTTTCTTACATGGGAGTAAAGAAGGGGATGTTTGGAAATATAACATTTGGTTCAAAATCAGATGGCACTAATTATACCACTGAATCAAATTCAGGGATCTACCAAATTGGCAGTTATGGAAATGTTGCAACAGGAGCAACCGAAAAGTATGATGGAATAGATTACATTACTTTTAATTTAGGAGGAAGCTTTAAGATTTTTGAAAAAAATTCCTTTAAAATTGAACCATATATTGGTACTGGCTTTACTGTGAAAACAATTACAAATAAGACCTTTATTCAAGCAGAAGATGTATCTTCAGGATATAATGTACTTGGTTATTATTGGGTTGATGGTTCAAACACAGGATCATCATCAACAAATATAAACTTTTGCTTCGGTAGTTATATTAAGTATAAATATATCCTGATAGGCTTGGGGTATCATTTAAACCCTAATAATTTCCAATTATCACTCGGGATTAATTTTTAATAAAAGCAAAATATTTTAGTTAAAAAAAATAATATTCTTAAAAAGTAATAAAATCAAATAAAACCAAATAAAATGAAAAAGTCCAAAAAGTTTTTAATCCTTCTTCTTAGTCCATTATTGTTTTTTTATGCTTGTAATAGTACTCAGTCAAATATAGAAAAAGTAACTAACAGTGGAAAAACAACAACAATAAATGGTAAAGGAGAAAAAGATACCATTAGTTATAAATGTATTGGATGCGAAGAAAATATTAAAACTTCTGAATTATTTGATAAAGTAATCATCGAAGCTAGTTCTCTAACTAAAAATTCGTTAAATTTTCCTTTGAGTTTTCTTCCTAAAAGTATTGACTTAACAGTAATCAAAGAAGATTCATTGTATTATTTTGAAAATAATAAAAAAATTGATAATGTAATTCTTGTTATTGCAAAATACAGTTATATCGCAAAAAACTCATACGGAAATGAGTTAGAAGGTGAAGCCCTCAATTCATTTTATATTAAAGACAAAAAAGTTTCTGATTTAGCTGACAAAATAAAATTAAAAAATCTATCTTTTGATGATAAATATATCTCGAGAGTTTTAGATGTCTATGGAGACAATTCGGAATTTATTGAGTTTACTCCAACAATAGAAAAATCAATTATTGTAAAAAGTAGTTTAGGTTGTGTGGATGAAGGAAGTTCGTTTCAAATAATTTTTGAAAATGATGAAGATATTAATTTAACAAGTTGGAATGATTTTAATTGTGAGGGTTATTCATACTTTAGATGGTTTAATCAAGCTCAACTTGATAAATTAAAAACAATGAGGATTAAGTATTTATATATTAACAGCAGAGGTGAATCGGTTATGGTGAATATCCCTAAAAATCAAAGTGATTATTTTCAACAGTTAATTGAATTATTTAAATAAAATACCAATACAATTATTTTATCAATAGGTCTATCTATTGAATTTAAACCTTTTATTTACATGTTACTAATTTAAAAAATTTACACTATGAAAAAAACTGTCCAACTTGTAATTTTATTCGCTACATTATTGTCGTGTTCAAATAATAAGAAAGAAAATGAAAAACAAATTCTTTTGTTAATGGATCAAAAATCTGTTTTAATTGATAAACAAAAATCAGAAATGGATAATTCTTCAACTTATTTAAAAAAATGTAATGAACACATCTATAATATGACCTCTGCAGGGGCATCACCTACCGAAATTGGAAAACTTGAGTCAGAAAAAGAAATTGGTCTTAAAAAATTTGAACAAACTTTAAAAGATATTGAAATTAAAATGGATAATAATTCTATAAAAATAGATTCAATTATGAAATTATAAAATAAAACCAAACAATTGTTCGATTTTTTTTATATTATCAAGTGGTACATTCAACTACTAAATGCAAGTTTATTTTCATGAATATATTTAGACAACATAAAATTGGGGGGTTCCATTATTGCCACTGATAAATATAAATTTTCGAATTAAGTCGCTAAAAAATAGCGACTTTTTTATTTCTAAAAAAATCAAATCCAAAAAGAATAATAAAACCTTGCCTTAAATCAGGTAAAGTTCTTTGCCAAGTAAATTTTTAGGCAGACCTTAGCTAAAAAAGACATGGAGAAGTCAATTTTAAGTCGCCTGGCGAATTCTTATGATGCTTACACCTACTTTCCTTTTGAAGATCGATTTGAATCGTTTAAGGATAAAAAAATGTACTTTCTCGATTCACTATCTGAAGCGGAAATTCAAGAAAAGTACCATGAATTTATTTTTTTTCACTTCAGTAATCATCTTGACCACAAAAAACTAACAAAAGACGAAATCCTGAAATATTTTTACTCGAGAAAAAAATGAAAATGATATTAGAAAAAGAAAGAAAAAGAGTTTTAACATTTGTATTCTTCAATCTGCACCCAAAATTGATATCACTTTCAAAAAGTTTTAATGAGTTCAGATATCAAAACAGATATTTTTTAGACGAGTTAAGTAAAGCTCAAGTGAAATTAGAATTCGATCGTTTTTTATTTTTTGAAACTTGCAGATCCTTAAAACTTTTGGGTCAATTAAAGATTGATAGATCGGAAATAAATAATTTTTTAGATGAAGTAGAAAGGGGTACTAAAAAGGGTACTGAAAATTAAAAAGGGTACTAGAAAGGGTACTAGAAAAGTATACTCTTTATACACTTAATTGAACCCTAACCCTAATAATTAAGGGATTTAATTAAAAAAGGGTATCAAAAGGTACCCTTTTTTGTGATCCGCTCAGGATTCGAACCTGAGGCCTTCGCCTTAGAAGGGCGTTGCTCTATCCAGCTGAGCTAGCGGACCAATCAATTGAAACTAATTAAGTTTCAATTAAACTAATTAAAAAAGGGGGATGATTGCTCATCCCCCTCGTCGGGGCGGCAGGATTCGAACCTGCGACCTCCTGGTCCCAAACCAGGCGCGATGACCGGACTACGCTACGCCCCGAACTAATGTATCATCTGTTTAATTAAATCTTCCTGAAACGTTTTTCAGAAAGTGAGTGCAAAAGTAATAAGATTATTACGATTTACAATAGACAACCCAACAATAAGACTATTCTTCATTAGATTCGAACCCGCTGGTTCTCATCCCGGAACAATCCGTTTTAATACTTATGGCGGAGGGAGCGGGATTACTTCAAGCTCCCAATGTAGCTTTTCAGTGAGCTCCGCTTTGCTCCGGTTCGAACCCGCTGGTT
>Ga0114967_10001103_pt1 | contig 22478 bp, 18 predicted proteins | sample M_130628_MF_Meta_FD_92639 | JGI IMG/M metagenome (GOLD analysis project Ga0114967, IMG submission 92639) | Freshwater microbial communities from Lake Montjoie, Canada to study carbon cycling - M_130628_MF_MetaG | ecosystem: Environmental > Aquatic > Freshwater > Lake | place: Lake Montjoie... | reverse complement strand
TTTTTGGAAAACAAAACCATGTGGAAGGATTTGGCTCCATCATTAGCTAAAAAAAATCGAGTTATTGCGATTGATTTATTAGGTCATGGAGAAACGGATTGTCTAGGTTATGTTCATTCGATGGAAGAAAATGCTGAAATAGTTAAAACCATTTTATCCCATCTTAGAATTAGAAAAGCAATTTTTATAGGACATTCCATGGGCGGCTATGTAGCGCTGGCTTTTGCCGAATTGTACCCAGAAACTATAAAAGGAATTGTTTTATTAAATTCAACGGCGAAGGAAGATAGCGAAGAACGAAAAATAAATCGGGATCGCGCTATTAAAGCGGTAAAACAGAATTATATTAATTTTGTTATGATGTCGATTACCAATTTATTTAATGAAAACAATCGTGACCGACTTGAAAATGAAATTGAAAAGGTGAAATTAGCCGCTTTAAAAACCCCATTACAAGGAATCGTCGCTTCCTTAGAAGGAATGAAAATTAGAAAAGACAGGCAGTTTATTTTGAAAGAAACTGATTTTAAAAAAATGCTAATTTTAGGAAAAAAAGACGGCGTATTAATTTATGATGAAAATTTATCTCAAATTATAAACACCAATACCGAATTAATTACTTTCTCTGATGGTCATATGAGTCACATTGAAAATAAAGAGGAATTAGAAAAAGTTATCGTTAGTTTTCTAAGATAAATTAAATAATCTTTTGCTTCTTTTGTGGTAAAAAATCCTAGACTTTCTCTTCAAACGAAATGTTTTGGTCAAAAATCTCAACCAATAAAATAGTAATTTGCTCTAAATACTGATCAATTGTTTCTTTACTTATAATCGTATTTAGTTCTTTTCCTTCTTTAAAAGTAAATGGCAAAAACCCAGATTTTAAATTTTTGAAGGAGATAATTCCAGCTTCCATCTGTTGCTCTAATGCCATTTCTTGATACATAAAAGCATAAGCTAACACTTGAATTATTTTTTCATTTGCGATATCTTTTGTTAAATCAGTCCAAGTCGATAATGTTACGGTGCTTTTATCGACCCTGCCAGTTTTATAATCTATTATTCTAAGAACTCCATTTCGCAACTCGATTCTATCCACAGAACCGCCAATTTTTATTGGAAAAGGCAAACTAGGATGCTCAAAAGTTCGCTCATATCTTTGTTCAAGTGCTAGTATTTTAATAGCGTCTCCTGAAAGAATACTCTCCAATTCAACTTTCAAAAAATTATATACATTTCGTTTGGCTACTTCAAAAGCCAATAAATTTCTTCCTTTTTTGATTTCGCCCTCTTTGTATACTAATTTGAATTGTTTCATTACTTCAGCATCTATTTGCTTGATACAATTTAGAATGTCACTTTCGGAAATAAATTTCCCAATAAATGGGTCGTACATTGATTTTAAGGTTTCGTGAATTATGGTTCCTAAAGTATTTAGCGCAATATTCTCCTCTACTTCTTCAACTTCTCTAATTTTTAATATCCTTTGAAAATAAAACTGGATTGGATTTCGAATGTAACTTGTGAGAGTGGTGGGTGAAAAACCATTTTCGGCAATTTCTTTTAACCGCGCCATAACCGATTCCGATTTTGGAATTACCATTGGTTGATTCGCTTTTTCGGGAATAACCGCATTGTAAACTGCAGGCATCAAATTGTGTTTGTCACTATATTCTACTTGTAACTGGGTTATAAAACGGCTTTTTTCGCCTGCGTCAAGTCCTTCGCTTTCTGTATTATAAAGTAAGTACACGTTTTTTGCTCGTTGCAACAAATGATAAAAGTGATAGGTATATATCGCATCTTTTTCTTTGAAAGTAGGTAGATCCAACTCTCTTTTAACATCATAGGGTATAAAGGAATTTTGGGATTTTCCAGCTGGTAATTTACCCTCGTTTAAAGAAGTTATAATAACCGTTTCAAAATCTAAAACACGACTTTCTAAAACACCCATAATTTGCAATCCATTTAATGGTTCCCCTTCAAATGAAACCTCAGCAAGATCAATAACTTGTTTATAAATGGCATGAAGCGTATCGATATTGTCGATATGATCGTATTTAGAATAATAACTTATTAGTTTGTTAATGACTTTAAAGATTGAAAACACGAATGCTTTTGTGATTTTTTCCTCTTCATTGTCATTACTTAAATTTCCTTTTATTGTTTGTAATAATTGAGAAATATCTCCGAGTACTTTCAAAGATCCTTCTTCCCATTTTCCAAATAACAATAGAAATAAATCACTTGGATTTTGATTTAATTCCTTAATTTTTTGATGGGTAATAAAGGTATAATTGTACTGAATTATTGTTTTTACTAATTCACTGGTATTGGAATACGGCTCAATTAATGGATGTGTTAATATTCCAAGAAGGTCTTTATAATAAAACACATAATTCTTGCCGTTTCTTGACAAAGCTGCGGAATGCATTTTAAACAATTTCGCGATTAATATTTGAGCTGGATTGTTCTTGCTTGAAAATCCCATTGTGATATTTAGTGCTCCAACACTTGAAGGGAGAGAATAAAGTAATGGTATCAACATGTTCTCATCACCTAATACAATCGCTACTTTATCTAAAGAAATCATTGGATCATTGGTAATTAATTCTTCAATTATTCCTCCAACAATTTTTGCTTGGCCAATTGTTTTTGGGGTGCCAATAATATTTATGTTCTTTTTATCATTCAAAAAATCATTAGCAACCCATTCAAATGGTTTGGACTTATAATGGATCCATTTATCTTTAAATCTTCTAATAAATAATCCAGCATCATGATATGGATCGTTTAAGAATGTTTGATCTATATCCCAATATATTTTTGCATGATTTGATTCTAATAAACTTTGAACTATTTTTTCTTCAGCAGCATTTAGCGCATTAAAGCCTGCAAAAATATACTTTGTATTAGGTACAGATTTTGAAAATGATTTTAATTTATTTACGGCTTCTCGATAAATTAAACCCTGATAACCAATGCCTTTTTGCAGTAAATGATTGTATAAAGTTTGGTAGTAATTGGGCAATAACTTCCAAAAATCGATATAATTTTCTAGTAATTTGGTTTTGTTTTCAACTTCAATTCCCCATTTTTTTATGTCTTCAATGTCTTTTAAATAAGAAAGCACATGATTTGCATCTAATAAATATCGGTCTATTTCGTTGAAATCTTGTAAGAGCATTTTTGCCCAATTGGCAAATAAATCGAACGATTGTTGGTTTTTTATGTCGGTTAGCTTTAGATAAACCTCATAGAATTCGAATACTAATTCTATTGAGTCAATTGATCTAATAGCTGAAATTTCTTGGATGAAATCTTCAATGCTAATAATTTTAGGGCAAATAATATTATTTTCAATTTGATTTTTAAGTGCTTCAATCAAAAATATTTTTGCTCTTTTATTGGGTAAAATCACAACAGTATTGGAAAGATCATTGCTATAATCTTCAATAATTACTTTTGCTATTTGGTCTAAAAACGTTGATTCTATCATTTTATAAATATAAAAAAACGCCTCGATAAATCGAGGCGTTTTTTTAAAATATTTTAAGTAATTTATTTAACGTATTTCACTTCAACTCTTCTATTGTTTGCTCTTCCTTTTGCAGTATTATTACTGTCGATTGGTTGAGTATCTCCAAAACCATTTGAAGATAATCTATCAGTACCTACTCCATTTGAAACTAAATAGTTTAAAACAGCTGCAGCTCTTTGTTTAGAAAGTTTTAGATTAGATTCCGCATTACCTGTTGAATCTGTATGACCAAAAAGACTAAATTTAGCTGTTGGATTTTCTTTCAATATTGATGTAATAGATTTTAAAACTGGTAAAGTTTGTTTTTGGAAAGATGCTTTTCCAGAATTAAACAATATTGTTTTAGCATATCCGTCTAAAGAATTCATTTGAGCTTGAGAAATTTCTGGACAACCATTATTTGCAACTGTTCCTTTTTCAGTAGGGCATTTATCATCTTTATCTAAAACTGAATCTCCATCAGCATCAGGCCAAGGACAACCCGCATTTTCTTTTGGTCCTTTGATATTTGGACATTTATCAGCTTTATCTGTAGTTCCATCTCCGTCAGTATCAGGACATCCTTTAAGTGCTTTTAAACCAGCAACTTCAGGACAAGAGTCATCTTTATCAGCTACGCCATCACCATCAGTATCAGGACAACCGTTCATTGTAACAGTTCCTGCAGCATCTGGACAAGCATCACTCGCATCAACAATTCCGTCTCCATCAGTGTCAGGACAACCTTTGAATTGTTTTAATCCAAAAACTTCTGGACAAGTGTCCTCTTTGTCATAAACTCCATCTCCATCAGTGTCTTTTCCACCAAATTTGAAGATAATTCCAGCAAAATGTTGCATGTGTGAAGGTACGTCTACACCTGGAAGTCTAGCATCATCAAATGAATTCTTGTAATTAGATTGAACAGAAAGTCCAACTAAATCAGTCATCCAAAAAGTTAATCCTAACCCAGCATTCATTGTTCCTGCGCTAACATCTCCTACAAAAGTGTAACCACCTCCTACATGAGCAGTTGGGTCAAAATGTTTGCTGCCAATCATATTCATGAAGCTATATTTGATATCTAAATCAACTCCATAATAATTATAATCTCCAGGATTTACTACAGAATAAGTTCCATCAGATGCCTTTTTATTGACAAATTTTGAAATTTTATTGATAGATCCAGTTACTCCAAAAGAGAAATTATCTCCAGCATATTTTGACACATTTAGGTAAGAAACAGAAGGAAGAAAATTCCAGTTATCTTTAGTGTTAAAATAGTTAGAAAATTGATCATTCAAGTTTGAAGCTGCACTTACTCTAGTGTCAACTGCATTAGCCCCAAAAGATAAAGACCAAGGATTATTTGCGTCTTGAGCTTGGGACAATAGCCCAACTAAAAGCACAACAACAGTAATTAATTTGTTTAGATGTTTCATGTTTGATTTGTTTTAATTTTGAATTAATCTTGAGCAAAAGTAATATGTAATTATTTAACTACAAAGAGATTTGTTAAAAATCTGATTAAAAGGGTATTATTTACGCTATTAAATCACATTTAGTTGTTTTCCCACTTCAAAAAATGCTTGTATTGCCTTGTCTAGGTGGTCTTTAGTATGTGCCGCGGATAATTGTACTCTAATCCTAGCTTTCTCTTTAGGAACCACCGGAAAAAAGAAGCCTATTACATAAATTCCTTTTTTAAGTAATTCATCTGCCATAACTTGGGCTAACTTTGCGTCATATAGCATTACAGGCACAATTGCGGAATCACCAGCAATGATGTCAAATCCTGCCTTTTTCATTCCCAATTTGAAATAATTAGTGTTTTCTTCTAATTTATCCCTCAAAGTGGTGTCTTTTTCTAATAATTCAAATACCTTAATTGAAGCTCCAACAATTGCTGGGGCTAATGAATTAGAAAATAAATAAGGGCGAGAACGCTGTCTTAATATTTCAATTATTTCTTTTTTGGCAGTGGTGTAACCTCCCATTGCGCCACCAAGTGCTTTTCCTAATGTTCCCGTGATGATGTCAACGCGACCCATTACTCCTTTTGCTTCTGGTGTTCCTTTGCCGGTTGCACCAATAAATCCTGCAGCATGACACTCGTCTACCATAACCATGGCTTCGTATTTATCGGCCAAATCACATATTTTATCCAACGGAGCTACCACTCCGTCCATTGAAAATACGCCGTCAGTAACTATCAGTTTAAAACGCGTTCCATCTTCGGTAGCCTTTATTAATTGGGCTTCTAAATCTTTCATATTGTTATTTTCGTATCGATAACGAGCCGCTTTACACAATCGAACACCGTCAATAATTGAGGCATGATTCAAACTGTCAGAAATTATACAATCTTGTTCTCCTAATAAAGGTTCAAAAACTCCACCATTTGCATCAAATGCAGCTGCATATAATATGGTGTCTTCTGTTCCGTAAAATTCCGCGATTTTTCTTTCTAATGTTTTGTGAATATCTTGGGTTCCACAGATAAATCGAACTGATGACATTCCAAATCCATGAGAATCCAAGGTGTCTTTTGCTGCTTGAACAACTTCTGGATGAGATGAAAGTCCCAAATAGTTATTGGCACAAAAATTAAGAACCGTTTCCCCATTAACAGTGATTTCTGCGCCTTGTGTAGATGTAATTATTCTTTCTTTTTTGAATATTCCGTTTTCTTGAATTGTTTCTAATTCAGATTGAAGAAATTGTTGGATTTTACCGTACATTTTTATTATAATTATTAGTTTTTTACAAATTTACAACGTTAATTTCTTTTCCTATATAGACTAACGCTTTTTTGGTTACTTTTAGTCCCATTTTTTCAATTGCATTTTGATAATTTTCCAATTGAAGTTGGTACTTTTGATTGTGTGTTCCTGTTTTATAATCTAAAAGATAGACTTCCTTGTTTTTGGTCAAAACCATTCGATCCGGCTTGATTGTTTTTCCTTCTTTTTGAATTATTGCTTGTTCGTTTAGAATTTCATTATCCGTAGAAAAATAACTTTCTAATTCTTTATTATTTACAATTTCTTGAATACTTTTAAAAACAACTTCTTTTTGAGTTATGGTAATTAATCCATTTTCAATTGCTTTTAGTACTGCTAAATCTATATCGGATGCTGTTTTTACAAATGATAATATTTCATGAATTATGTTCCCGTATTCAATTGCTTCTTGCTGATGTGTTCCCCACATCAAAGCTTCGCGTTGGGCTATTTTGATGTTTTTAGGATCTAATACCTGGCTAATAATAGGAATTGTATTGGTTTCATCAGTTACTGAAATTACTTTTGATAATTTAGTTCTATTTCCAAATTCATATTCTAAAATACTTGGATTGTATACTTCAATAGCAATTAAATACTCAATAAAAAACGAAGCCGTATTATACGGATATTTGCCTTCTTTATTGGGTTCTAAATATTGGGAGATCACATACAATTGTTCTTCAGCACGAGTTAAAGCCACATACAAAACATTGATATTGTCGAGCAATTCTTCTTGTTTTTTTTCTTGAAATACCGTCGCCGCGTCTTCTCCAAAATTCTCAACCGAACTACTATTATCAATTAAAACTTTTGGCAAACCAAAGGTTTCTTGTTCTGCATCAAGCCACAATTTATCTTTTGGCTTACGCGCATAATCTTCGTCTGCAAATGGCATAATTACCACTGGAAATTCCAACCCTTTCGATTTATGAATGGTCATTATTCGGATGGCATTTTTCCCTTCGGGTGACGGAATACTGAATTTGTCTTTGTTTTTATTCCAATAATTTAAAAAATCTGCAATTCCAGCTTGGTTCCGAACGTCTCGTTCTAAAACGATGTCGATGAAGTATTGTACATAGGCATTCCCCTCCCCAACCCTCCCCGAAGGGAAGGGAGACGAAACGGACAAGTCGAAAGGTTGATTTTCTGCTTGATTATTTAATTCTGCTTTTATTTTTTCTAGAACGGATGAAATTGAATCTGTAACTTCTTTGTTTTTAAACCGAATTACTTTATATCCCAATTCATTTAAAATACTTGTTCGTTCGGAGTCTAATTTGATTTGCTCCTGGGTGAAATGATATTCTCCATCCACTTCGATTATTAATTTTTTTGATAAGCTTACAAAATCAACTATGAAATCATTTATTAAATGCTGTTGTCTAAATTTATAGTCTAAAGATTTCGATTTTAGCTCCGCCCATAATATCTTTTCAGCATTTGTTGGAATTTTTCGCATTTTTTTTGCCTTTTCAAGCGATAAATGAGAATAGTTTCCACCTGTCAAATTCCCTAATTTCTGAACTTTTTCATCCGTACGATTTTCCATAATGTCTCCCTTTCCTTTGGAAAGGGTTGGGGATAGGAATTTACTCACAATAATTTCTACCGCTTCATACAACGATTTTTTTCTAATATCTTGAAATGAAAGAGAAATATCAAATTCCGATAACCATGCTTCAAATTCATTTTCAATTGATTTTCCTTTTCCTTTCGCTATAAAATCGTGAACGGGCATGCCGCTTTGAACCTGATTCGAAATATAAAGTAAGAAACTAGCTTTGGCTTCAATGTCAGAACTATTATTTAAATATCTCAAAACATTGATAATCATTTGAACGTCAGTTGAGTTTTGAATCATCAACGTTTCAGAGGAAATTATAGGGGTGTTATTTTCAATTAGATAATTTGCGACAGCTGTTCCCTGAGCTCTTTTTCTAGTTAGAATTACAATTTCTTGGTATTCAAAACCTTCGTTTTTTACTTTTTCAATTGTTTTTAATGTGGCTTGTAAATATTGTTCTATTTTATCCAAAGCATCTTCGTCTTCAGAAGAATTTTCCAATTTTGGTATAAATGAAATGTTAACATAGCCTCCTTTCTTACTATTTTCTTCTTGACGACTGTGATTTTCGTATAAATCTTGATAATCTAAATTGGTAAATTCAGTCGATAAATAGTAAAACAACTTATTATTAAAATCAATTACTTGAGAATAGCTTCTATAATTGGTGCCTAATTTAAATAATTCTAACTGAGGATTATTAAATGGATTTTTACCTTTACTCAATTCAATAAATTGTTCCGCTTTCCCGCCGCGCCATCTATAGATGGATTGTTTTGGATCGCCCACAATCATCAAAGTTCCTTTTTCGCCTTCAATTTCGCTTGAAGTGGCGTTATCAATTAGCGGAATTAAATTCTGCCATTGCATTTCGGAAGTATCCTGAAATTCATCTATAAAAAAATGGCGGTAGCGTTCGCCTAATCTTTCATAAATGAAAGGCGCTGGTTGGTTTTGAATTTCATTATAAATAATTGCATTGAACTCGGCTATTGAAAGTACATTTTGCTCTTTCTGGATTTTTGCCAATTCATTACTAACGGTATTTAATAAGGAAAGTGGCGTTATATTTTTAAGGAAGGCATTGTAGAATTCTCTTTTTTCAAATTTTGTATAAATGGTTTCTAAGACACTTAATAATTCCGGAATTATAGCTTCTATTTCTAATTTGTCTTTCGCTGCTTTATTGATTTTGATGTCTTCAAATTCATGGTACGTTTTATTGTTTGGGTTGAATTTTTCGACTGAAATAGTATTCAAATGATTGGGAAAGTGCCCTGCAGAAAACGATTTTATATCGATTCCTTTTGTATCAATTAGCGCTAACAAACTTTTAGCTAATTCCCCATTTTCTTTATCGATAACCTTACAAGCTTCTGCTACTTTATTTTTAATTTCGATAAATTCGGTGATGGATTTATCTTGAAAATGGGTTATTTCTTCGCGATTATTTTCATTTAAAAGTAAGCGCCCCGTTTCTAAAATTTCACGAGAAATATCCCAACTTTTATCTTCGTCGGTTTTTTGCATGGTGAAATCGATGAGCAATTTGGTTAACACATCGTCTTCACCGGCCTGAGCGATTAAAGCATCAACGGCTTCTGTTAAAAGGTTTTCGGTGTCTAAAGTCACTTCAAAAGTAATTGGTAAATTTAAATCGTGGGCAAAAGCACGAATTACTTTGTGAGTGAATTTATCGATGGTTGAAATATCAAAGGCGGCATAATTATGAATAATATGCTTTATGATTTGCTTGGATTTTGTTTGGATTTCTGAAACTGAAATTTGGATTTCACCTGACAAAACTTCCATTAAAACGGTCGCTTTTTCGTTTGGGTTGTCTTTTGTAAATTCTAATAAATTTCCAACAATTCGGCTTTTCATTTCGTGAACCGCTTTATTGGTAAACGTTATGGCGAGAATGTTTCTATAGGCATCATTTTTCTTGGAGACCAAAATAATTTTCAGGTATTCTTTGACCAGCGCATAGGTTTTTCCTGAGCCTGCCGATGCGTCGTATATGGAGAATGACGGTCTTTGCATTTAGATTTTAGATTTCTTGATTGATTAAAAATTCAATAATAACCAAATGTCCTAGCCCTGATTGAAGGGAAAATCCCACGCTTTTTAGCGTGGATAGGAATGAAAGCAGGAAATAGCTCCAAAAAATTCCGTTCCTGTATTGACAATTGAACTATAGATTTATTTGATAGAAATATAACAAATAGAATTTTCATTTCCAAAGTTAATTGTTTATTTTTGAAATAAATATAATTAACAAATAAACTATACTATTATGGCATTTGAATTACCACAATTACCTTACGCCTATGACGCTTTGGAACCACATATTGATGCTCGCACGATGGAAATTCACCATTCGAAACATCATAATGCGTACACTACAAATTTGAACGCGGCAATTGCTGGAACAGATTTAGAAGGTAAAACGATTGAAAATATTTTGATCAATCTTGATATGAAAAACGGCGCTGTTCGTAACAATGGCGGTGGTTTTTACAATCATAATTTGTTTTGGACGGTGATGTCGCCAAATGGCGGTGGGCTTCCAACGGGCGATTTATTAGCGGCTATTGAGAGTGCTTTTGGTACTTTTGAAGAGTTTAAGGCTAAATTTGCTAAAGCGGGTGCAACCCAATTTGGTTCAGGATGGGCTTGGCTTTGTGTTCACAAAGGCGGGAAATTAGACGTTTGCGGAACTCCAAATCAGGACAATACTTTGATGCCTGGTGTGGGTTGCGGTGGAACTCCAATTTTAGGAATGGACGTTTGGGAACATGCTTATTATTTGAATTATCAAAACAGAAGGCCTGATTATATTGAAGCTTTTTTCAGTATAATCAACTGGGTTGAAGTTGCAAGAAGATACGCTTTAGAGAAGTAGGCACCCAAACCCCAAAGGGTAAATTTGCGCAGAAAAAAAATGCAATTTGGATTTTAAAATCTAAATTGCATTTTTTTATTAAAAATCTGTCGCTTTTTTTGCCACAGATTATCACAGATTTAACGGATTTTATCTGATTGAATAATTACTTTCAGATATCAATTAAAATTATTAATACGCTCTTGCGTCTTTGCCTTCATAGAAATTAATAAAGGCTCGGTTTGCCACTCGGTTTCCACCTGGTGTAGGATAATCCCCTGTAAAATACCAATCTCCTAGGTTTTTAGGACAGGCAATATGTAAGTTTTCTACCGTTTGGAATATGATTTTTACTTCTGCTTTCACAGAAGAATCTTTTAGCATTTCTGCAATTTTATCTGATATTTCTTGCGGTTGAAAAGGCGCATAAATTTCTGTTACGAAGTTAACTACTTCGCTGTCTTTCAAATTTTCTTGTGCTTTGCATTTCAAATAAACGGACTCAACGATATGGTATAAATCTCTTTCTTTTAGTAACTCTAATGCCGCTTGAAACGCCACTAATCCTTCCAATTTTGCCATATCAATTCCGTAACAATCTGGGTATCTAATTTGGGGTGCCGATGAAACAACAATGATACTTTTCGGTTTCAAACGATCCATCATTTTGATGATACTCATTTTTAAAGTAGTTCCACGAACAATACTGTCATCAATAATTACCAGGTTGTCCGTAGGTTTTATAACGCCATACGTAACATCGTAAATATGGGCAACGAGATCATTTCGGCTGCTGTCTTCTGTTATAAACGTTCGAAGTTTAGCATCTTTAATGGCTACTTTCTCCGTTCTAATTTTTACAGATAGCAATTCTTGTAGGCTCTCTTTTGTTAGGGTATTTCTGTTTTCAAGGATGAAATTATTTTTCCTTTGATTTAAAAAATCTTGAGCTGCTTCAACAATTCCGTAAAATGATGTTTCAGCGGTGTTTGGAATATAGGAAAAAACAGTGTTGTCAGTATCGCTATCAATAGCCTCTAAAACTGCCGGCAAAATTAATTTTCCAAGGTTTTTGCGCTCTTGATATATTTCCGCATCGCTTCCTCTGGAAAAATAAATTCGTTCAAAAGAACACGCTTTTTTTAAGGTTGGCGTTATGATTTCTTCTTCGGTTATCGTTCCGTTTTTCTTGATAATTAAGGCATTTCCTGGTTGCAATTCCTGCACTTTATCAAAATCGACATTGAAAACAGTTTGGATAACTGGTCGTTCCGAAGCCACCACTACAATTTCGTCATCTTGATAAAAATATGCCGGACGAATTCCTGCGGGATCTCTAAATACAAAGGCATCACCGTGACCTAAAAGTCCCGCCATTGCATAACCACCGTCCCAACCTTTTGAGGCACGACGAAGAATTTTTGCGATTTCTAATTTTTCAGCTATTACTGGTGAAGCTTCTCTTTTTGACAAGCCTTTATTTTTACATTCTTGGTATAAATCCGTCACCTCATCATCTAGAAAATGTCCTATTTTTTCCATTACAGTAACAGTGTCAGCCATTTCTTTTGGGTGTTGCCCCAATTCAACTAAGCTGCTGAAAAGTTCCTTTACATTGGTCATATTGAAATTTCCCGCAATAATTAAATTTCGGTGCATCCAATTGTTTTGACGTAAAAAAGGGTGAACGCTTTCAATACTGTTTTTTCCAAAAGTTCCGTATCTAACGTGTCCCAAAAAAACTTCTCCAATATAGGGGATTTTCTTTTTTTGAAGCGCTACATTATCGGTATATTCAGGATGAGAGGCCATTTCATCATTGATTCGATCGTTTATTTGTGAAAATACATCTTGAATCGCTTGAGGGTCATTTGAACGAACTCTACTGATGTATCTTTCGCCAGGTTCCATGTCTAACTTTATGCTTGCAAAACCAGCGCCATCTTGTCCACGATTGTGCTGTTTTTCCATTAGGAGATACATTTTTTGGATACCATAAAAAGCAGTCCCGTATTTCTCCTTGTAAAATTCAAGCGGTTTTAAAAGTCTTAAAAATGCTATTCCACATTCGTGTTGTAATGCGTCACCCATTGTAATTGTTGTTGTTCCTAACCCCAACCCTTTCCAAAGGAAAGGGGGAGATATTGGTATGTAGTTAGTAAATATTTATTAAAATCATAGCTAATTATTTATAAAAAAAGCCCCGAAACTTCGAGGCATAAATTTATTGTATTTCTATATCAAATTGTGTTAAAGATTTGAATTGTTGTAATCTGGTATTTACCTCATCGCTTTTAAGCCCCACCATTCTTTCTGTTCCGAATTTTTCAACACAAAAAGAGGCTAAATTTGATCCGTAGATAATGGCAGTTTTCATATTTTCAAAAGTGACATTCTCACTTTGAGTAATAAATCCTGCAAATCCACCTGCAAAAGTATCTCCTGCTCCAGTTGGATCAAAAACTTCTTCTAATGGCAATGCTGGCGCAAAGAAAACGTCTTTATTGTGAAACAAAAGCGCTCCATGTTCTCCTTTTTTAATCACTACATATTTAGGCCCCATGGTATGAATTTTTGCCGCCGCTTTCACTAATGAATATTCGCCTGACAATTGACGGGCTTCTTCATCATTGATGGTAATTACATCCACTCTTTTAATCACGCTTAATAATTCTTCCAAGGCACAATCCATCCAGAAATTCATGGTGTCTAAAACAACCAATTTAGGTTTTACTTCCATTTGGTCTAAAACACTGCTTTGAACCAATGGATGTAAATTTCCAAGCATTACAACATCAGCATTTTTAAAATTTTGAGGGACTTTTGGTTGAAAGTCAGCCAATACATTCAATTGTGTATCAAGGGTGTCTCTAGAATTTAAATCGTTGTGATAACGGCCACTCCAGAAGAATGTTTTTCCGCCTTTAACCACTTCAAGTCCTGAAATGTCTATATTTCTATTTGATAATAAATCTAAATATTCTTGAGGAAAATCGTCGCCAACTACAGAAACAATTGCAGATTGTAGTTTGAAATGAGAAGCTGAAAGCCCAATATAAGTTGCTGCTCCACCTAAAATTTTATCTGTTTTCCCAAATGGGGTTTCAATAGCGTCGAAAGCAACCGTTCCAACAATCAATAATTTATTCATGTTTTATCATTGTGAGATTTGGAGCAATCTCTAATTAAGTAGCAAAGATAAGTTTTTTGTTGCAGAGTTGCAAAGGGAGTTTCTGACAATATTTAGAAAAGTTTAGCGTCTTCTTTTTCGTAAAAAGCATCCACAGAAAGTGTTTTTTGCGATGATGCCATAACAGCCAATTCGTCGCAACGTTCATTTTGAGGATGATTATTATGTCCTTTGATCCATTTGAAATCGACTTGGTGTTTTCTATAAACAATAAGAAAACGTTTCCATAAATCCGGATTTTTCTTACCCACGTATCCTTTTTTTTCCCAACCAAAAACCCATTTTTTTATAACAGAATCAACCACATATTTAGAATCTGAAACCACTAAGACTTTCGTGCTTTCGGTTTTTAATTTTTCTAATCCTACAATCACCGCCAACAATTCCATTCTATTATTGGTAGTATAGCGAAACCCTTCGTAGAATTCCTTTTTATGAGGCGTTCCTACCAATTCCATAACTATGCCGTAACCTCCGGGGCCGGGATTGCCTTTTGCCGCACCATCGGTATAGATATGTACTTCGTGATCCATTATTAAATGGTGTTGGGTGTTAGGTCTTGGTTTATTAGTTTTTCGATAATCAATGGGAAATGAGTTAGTTCGAGTTCGTGAATTTTATCAGCAACGTCTTCGGGAGATTCCGTTCCAGTTAAGGATGTGCTTTTTTGAAAAATGATGTTGCCTTCATCATAATTTTCATTTACATAATGAATGGTAATCCCTGTTTCTGAATCTTTGTTTTCAACTACAGCGCGGTGCACATGCATTCCATACATTCCTTTGCCCCCATATTTTGGCAAAAGTGCTGGATGAATATTAATAATTTTATTAGGAAAAGCTTCAATGCAATTGGTTGGAAATTTTAATAAAAACCCTGCTAAAACAATTAAATCGGGTTGAATTTCATTTAAATAATTAAGTAAAATATCAGAATACAAGTCGTCTTTGGAGATAATTTTTGTTGGAACAGATAATTTTTGAGCTTTTTCTAGAACTTTTGCATTGGTATTATTTGAAAAAATATGAAATTGATGTGATTTTGAAGAGTAATTAAAGTGACGTACAATGTTTTGGGCATTTGTACCCGAACCAGAAGCAAAAATCACTATTTTTTTCATGTTGTACTATTTAATTTGACACAAAAAAAAGAATAAAAAATGATAAATAATAGAAAATTAGCGTCTTTATTAAAATATTTTTTTAATTTCGCCCCATATTAATTAACTAATGCGTGGAATTAAAATAAAGTTTTTTATTTTTGCCATCAATTAAATTTAAAATTATAGATTATGTCAGACATTGCATCAAGAGTAAAAGCGATTATCGTAGACAAATTAGGCGTTGACGAAAACGAAGTTGTAACAGAAGCTAGCTTCACTAATGATTTAGGAGCAGATTCTTTAGATACAGTTGAGCTAATTATGGAATTTGAAAAAGAATTCGATATTCAAATCCCAGACGATCAAGCAGAAAACATTGCTACTGTAGGTCAAGCTATTTCTTATATTGAAGAAGCTAAAAAATAAAAAAATACACCCGTAATCTAATCCATTTCGGGTGTTTTTGTTTTTTAATTATAAAATTTAGATTGTTTGTTCAATCCCAAATAAAATTATTGTAATACCTATGTCTTTTTTATGATTTATACATAGAAGAATGCATAGGTATTTTTTTAATTCATAACTATAATTATACTATGGAATTAAGGCGAGTTGTAGTAACAGGTTTAGGAGCGCTTACTCCTATTGGAAATACAGTTGAAGAATATTGGAATGGCCTAATTAATGGCGTTAGCGGCGCGGCGCCAATAACCTATTTTGATGCTTCAAAATTCAAAACTCAATTTGCTTGCGAGCTGAAAAACTTTAATGTTGAAGATTTTATCGACAGAAAAGAAGCTCGTAAAATGGACCGTTATACTCAATATGCTGTGGTTGCTGCTGACGAAGCGGTTCAAGATGCCAACTTTGATTTAACTACTTTAGATAAAGATAGAATTGGTGTAATTTGGGGTTCGGGAATAGGAGGATTAGAAACTTTTCAAATCGAAATGTTAGAATTTGCCAAAGGCGATGGAACTCCTAGATTCAATCCGTTTTTTATTCCTAAGATGATTTCGGATATTGCTTGTGGTCATATTTCTATAAAATATGGTTTCAGAGGACCAAATTTCGCAACCGTTTCTGCATGTGCTTCTTCTACCAATGCAATTATCGACGCATTCAATTATATTCGTTTAGGTCATGCCGATGCAATGATTACTGGTGGTTCTGAAGCTGCCGTAAGTATAGCTGGAATAGGTGGTTTCAACGCAATGCACGCTTTATCAACTAGAAATGATGATCCAAAAACAGCTTCTCGTCCTATGGACAAAGATCGTGATGGATTTATTTTAGGTGAAGGTGCTGGAGCGTTAATTTTGGAAGAATACGAACATGCTATTGCGCGTGGGGCTAACATATATTGTGAAATAGGCGGTGGTGGAATGTCAGCTGATGCGCATCATATTACAGCACCTCATCCAGAAGGATTGGGAGCTAAAAATGTAATGATTAACTGCTTGAGAGACGCCGGTTTAAAAACTACGGATGTGGATGGTGTAAACATGCACGGAACTTCAACTCCACTAGGAGATATTGCTGAAAGTAAGGCAATTCTTCATGTTTTTGGCGATCATGCCTATACCATGAATTTAAATTCAACAAAATCAATGACAGGGCATTTATTAGGAGCAGCTGGCGCAGTTGAAACTATTTCATCTATCCTTTCTATTAAATACGGAATAGTTCCACCTACAATCAATCATTTTACTGATGATGAAGGAATTGATTCCAAATTAAATTTTACCTTCAATAAAGCTCAAAAAAGAGACGTAAAAGTCTTGATGAGTAATACCTTTGGTTTTGGGGGTCACAATGCTTGTGTGTTGGTGAAAAAATTCGAAATTTAATTCGCTTAGATGAATATTATCAAAAAAATATTTCAAAAATCCCGATCTAAAGAAGACGGGATTTTTTTTGATACTATTCAAAAAATTATAAGTTTCCCGCCGATAGAATTAGACTTCTACAAAAAAGCATTCATTCATCGTTCCTCAAGCAAAACCGATGTAGATGGAAATCCAATCAATTATGAACGACTTGAATTTCTTGGCGATTCCATGTTAAGCTCAATAATTGCTGCTTTTTTATACAATATTTCTCCGTCTGGCGATGAAGGGTATTTGACAAAAATGAGATCGAAAATCGTGAGTCGAGATCATTTAAATGAACTCGGAAGGGATTTAAATTTATTGCAATTTTTAGACAGTAAAGTACCGACTCAACATTTTGGTGAAAACATTCATGGAAATCTTTTTGAAGCATTAGTTGGTGCAATATATTTAGATCAGGGGTATTCTTATTGTGAAAAGTTTATCGAAAAACGCGTGATACTTCCCTACGTTGATATTTCAAAATTAGAAGGAAAAATTACTAGTTATAAAAGCTTACTTATAGAATGGTGTCAAAAAGAGAAAAAAACGTTTCATTTTGACACTTTTGAAGACAACGATTCAAGTGGAGAACGCCTTTTTGGAGTTAAATTCAGCATTGATAATAAAGTGATTGCAAAAGCAAGAGCTGCTTCAAAAAAGAAAGCAGAAGAAAAAGCGTGTCAAAGGGCTTATTTTGCATTTCAAGATAAAATTGATAAAAAATAATACGTTATTTTATCAAATCTACAACGATTTCGTTAGTAAAATAAAGGAAACATATCCATTTAGTAACTTTTTAATTGCTTAGAAATAGTATATTTACACCATTATTTAAACGAATATGGCTATTCATAAATTACATATCGATGAATTTGATGAAGTTGATTATGAACTCATTGCAATTCACACTTCGTTAGAAGATTATCGATTGGCTTATTTTTTGAATCAAAAACTGCCCATATTATTAAGTAAAAGCAAAAATGAAATTCAGATAAATATTAAAGAAGGAATTACCTTTTTTTCGAGATTTATTTATGAAAATGCCAACACCGACTGTTGTTGGAGTTTGGTTCAAAATAAAAATGAGGTAACCACTGTAACAACTAATAATAATCAGAATTTATTTGGCGAATCTAGTTTTGAAGTTGCTACAAAAGCGTTTCTTTTACCAGAATTAAAAAAAGTAGATTACTTCTTAAAAATTGAAAATAGTGATGCCGAAATGGAGAAAATAATTGCATCAATGAATACGATTTCTCAAATAGCAACCGTTTATTCTGTTGATTCAAATAACATAAAATCAAAAAATAATTTAATTTTTTAATATAAAAATGATAACAAACAAAAAAACTAAAATTGTAGCAACATTAGGACCTGCTTGTAGCACTAAAGAAGTCTTGAAGGCAATGATTGAAGCAGGGGTAAATGTTTTTAGAGTTAATTTTTCCCACGCCGATTACACTGATGTAAAAGCAAAAATAGATTTAATTAGAAGTATCAATGACGAGTTTGGCTATACCGCTGCGATTTTAGGAGATTTACAAGGCCCTAAACTACGTGTTGGAGTGATGAATGAAGAAGTGATTGTGAGCCCTGGTGATATTATTACTTTTCAAACTGCCGAAGATGTTCCTGGAACTAAGGAAAGAGTTTATATGAACTATAAGCAGTTTCCAAATGATGTAAATCCAGGTGAAAATATCTTGCTTGACGACGGAAAATTGATGTTTGAGGTAATTGCTACTAATAAAATTACCGAAGTCGTTGCTAAAGTTATTCAAGGTGGTCCTTTAAAATCTAAAAAAGGGGTAAATCTTCCAAATACCAAAGTTTCTTTACCGGCTTTAACTGAAAAAGATGTTCGCGATGCTATTTTTGCAATTGAACAAAAAGTAGATTGGATTGCCCTTTCATTCGTTAGAACTTCTGATGATTTAGTGGAATTACAAGAATTAATTGCAAAACATTCCGATCATAAAATTCCAATTATAGCTAAAATTGAAAAACCAGAAGGCGTTGCCAATATCGATTCTATAATCGCACATTGTGATGGTTTAATGGTGGCACGTGGAGATCTAGGTGTTGAAGTTCCTGCACACGAAGTTCCGTTAATTCAGAAAAAATTAGTTAATAAAGCCAAAACAGCAAGAATTCCAGTAATTATCGCTACGCAAATGATGGAAACGATGATTACAAGTCTAACACCAACAAGAGCTGAAGTGAATGACGTTGCCAACTCGGTGATGGACAGTGCCGATGCGGTGATGCTTTCTGGTGAAACTTCTGTAGGGAATTATCCTGTGCAAGTGATCCAACAAATGACACAAATTATTGAAGCTGTTGAAGATTCACCGCTTATTCAAGTTCCTCAAAATACCCCACAAATTAAAACCAACCGATACATTACTAAAACCATTTGCCAGCATGCGGCTACTATGGCAAATGCTATTAAAGCCAAAGCAATTTGTACTTTAACCAATAGTGGTTATACGGCATTTCAAATTTCGGCATGGCGCCCGCAAGCGGATATTTTAGTCTTTACTTCAAATAAAGTAATATTAACGCAGTTGAATTTAATTTGGGGAGTGAAAACTTTTTACTACGATAAATTTGTAAGTACAGATGATACTATTGACGATATCAACAGAATTGCTACCGAAAAAGGATTGGTTTCTAAAGGCGATATGCTGATTAATTTAGCCGCTATGCCAATTGCAAATAAAGGAATGGTTAACACCTTGAGAGTTACAGAAATTGAGTGAATCTTAATTTATTTTATTAAAAAAGGGCTGGATAATTTCCAGCCCTTTTTATTTTGGAGGTTAATTTAAGAGTTCGATGTTAAAATTAATTCTAGCATTTAAAGCCTTAAAAACTTTCAATATAGTTTCAAATCTTGCGTCTGTTAAGCTATTTTCAATTTTTGAAATTTGAGCTTTTTTAACACCAACTAATTGTCCTAATTCCTCTTGAGTCAAATTTCTATTTTTTCTAATTTGCTTGATTTTCTGACCTATAAGTTCTAATTTCAATTCATTTTCAAAGGCATCTCTATTTTGAGTTCCTTTAGTGCCAATGAATTTATCTGTTACCTCTTCTAAACTATACGTTTTCATAATTTCATTTTTTTTCGTTAAAATACTTTATTCTCAATGCTTCCGCTTTTTCAATTTCCGAATTTGGGGTTTTACCCGTCTTCTTTAATAATCCATTTGTAGAAATTACAATTGTATCTTTTTTATCAGATTTATCCCAAAATGCGAATAACCTAATGTATTGTTTATTGTATAAAGTTCTGAATTCCCAAATTTCACCCTTTAGTTTTTTAAATAATTCGCCCTCATTAACACTTCTTGATTTCCAAATAGTATAAAGGACTTTCTCCCTTGATTTAGAATCTAAACTTTCTAAAAATTCTATGGCAGGTTCGAGAAATTCAACATTGAATTTATATTGCATTGATTGGCTTTTAATATAATAGTAGCAAAAGTAAAGGTTTCCTTTTTAGGAAACAAATATTAAATAAAATAATTTTAGTTTGTATTAAATGCGATTAGCGAGATGCTAGCGCAAGAATGAATCTTAATTAAAATATCTTATTTCAATTTATCCAATTCTGCTTCCATTTTATCTAAATTATCAGATAAATTATTTTTGGTTTGAACCCATTTATCAGCTTCTTTTTTCCAAAATGCAAATTTCTCTTTGTCTTTAATTTTATAATATTCATAAGCTAAATTATGGGCTGTTTCTTGAATATATTTTTTTTCAGAACAGGCTACAACCATTTTATCAAAGGTCGCTTTGGCTTTTTCGAAATGTTTGGATTTTGTATTAGTGTAAGCTAATTCTTTTAAGGTGTAACAATCATTTGGGTTGGTAATTAGTTCTTTTTGTAATGCTAATTCAGCTTTATCAAAATCACCCAAAGCATTATAAGAAAAAGCGAGTTCCGTTTGTAAACCTTTAAAATTAGGATTTATTTTTTCCGCTTTTTCTAAATAAGTTAAGGCAATTTCGATTTCTTCATAGCCATTATACATATATCCCCAACGGTATAAATGTTCAACTGAATTTACGTCTCCTTTATAGAATTTCATCCAACTTGGTTCTTTTTCAATAGTAAGTTCTTTAAACTTATCTTCTGGAATTTCTGCCAAAGCTATTCTGTTTGGAACTAATCTTTGCTTTAAAGAAATCGGTTCTTCTTTTATTCTATTAAATTTACCTTTATTATCAACTTTAAATTTGCCTTCATAATTAAAGGTCAAACCAGCTTGAGAATCGATGTAAATGAAGCCAAAAGTGTAAATACTATCTTTATCCATTTGGCGGGCAATCCATTTATTTTCACATTGGACATTTCTTTTATCAAATTTCAGAATGTTTTGCGCATTTAAATTGGTAGTAATTAAAGCAATCAATAGTAGTAAATATTTCATGATTCTAATTTATAGCTTGTTCTACTTCAAAAAAAGATAGGCAAAACAGGATTGTTGGTAATTGGTTTCTAATAATCTTATTCAATTCTCTTTAATAATCTATAATAAATAACGTTTCCTTTTCCGTCGTCCAAACTCATTATTAAGTTTCCTTTTTTTATGAAATCGTTCACGTCAATTGCAAATAAATTTACGCCCCAAACTTCTTCATAATCTTTAATTTCTTTATTATCAATCGTTAAAAATTGACCGCTTAAATTAAAATTTGGGGTTTTATCAAAAGGTAAAACACTAAAAATTTCTTTTAATTCTTTAGAAGTATAATTGTAATCTTGGCTGGACATCATAGAATAGACTTTCCCGTTTTCATAAAATGCAAACCATTGGTATTTTTGAGGCCAAGGATTTACTTGATTTAATTTATCCTCGTTTGGAATTTCAACTTTTTTCCAAAAACCAATTAATTCATTCAATTTTGGAGGCCCACCAGCTTCCGATTTATTTTCTTGTGCAAAAATTGACACCGATAAAAATGCCATTAAAATAAGTGCAATTTTTTTCATTGATTTAGCTAGATAATTAAAAAAAACCCTAAAACTCTTCTACAAAAGTACTATCAATTTGGATCGTATCTTTGACTTCAAACTTTAAAAAGGAACGCGCGTTTCCAGTAATTGCCATCGGAAGATGTTGACCAATGGTGTCATCAGGCATGATTAATCCGCGGCGGAGCATTATATTACTAATGAAGGTTTGCTTTTTGTTTTCAATGGCTTTTAGGAATCCATCGGTGTCAAATTCGTACATGAATTTTTTAGGTTTTGGAACTATCGATGCCAGAAACAAACATTCTTTTAAGGTTAAATCAGCTGGTTTTTTACTGAAATAAAAGTTGGCCGCTTCCCCTATTCCATATACATTTGGACCCCATTCTATTACGTTGAAATAGACTTCAAGCATTCGCTGTTTGCTTGAAATGTGGTTGTTTTCTAATATGTAAACCAATAAAATTTCTTCTAATTTTCGGGACAATGTTTTTTCACGGGTTAGAAATACATTTTTCACCAGCTGCATGCTAATCGTACTTGCGCCTCGAGAGAATTTCTTGGTTTT
>Ga0114967_10001099_pt1 | contig 22507 bp, 18 predicted proteins | sample M_130628_MF_Meta_FD_92639 | JGI IMG/M metagenome (GOLD analysis project Ga0114967, IMG submission 92639) | Freshwater microbial communities from Lake Montjoie, Canada to study carbon cycling - M_130628_MF_MetaG | ecosystem: Environmental > Aquatic > Freshwater > Lake | place: Lake Montjoie... | reverse complement strand
GCCCCCAGCTTGTCGCTGCGTTTCACCGCTTCAGTGACCAGCGTGATGACGGCAGCACTGAGCAGAAATTTAACGATCGTGAAGCCGGAAAAGTTCATCCGGTCCCCTCCCGCTGCCCTGTGCCATCTGCAAGCGCGGGTGCCATGGAATGATGGTTCCAACCCAATCATCAGATCAATTCCGGGAGCATTATAGTTTAATTTTGACAAATTCCAAAATTACCATAATATTTACCCAGCTTAATCAAACTTGGCTCCGATCCCATTGGAACCAATTTCCCAGAAAAACCATGAAAAACCTAGCCTGCCTGTCCATCACCGCACTTCTTGGATCCCTTTCCGCCGCCTCAGCTGGCACCCCAGCGGCCCCTGCGCTGCCTCCCGCTGCACCGGAACCCGCCTTTTCTGCGGTGCCGGGACTGGGCTACGACACCTTTTACATCTTCCGCGGCGAGGAATTGTTCGAGCAGGTGATGTGGGGCCAGGTGGAATTCTCCTATGCGCTGACGGATAAATTGAGTTTCACCTTCACGCCCTGGTATCTGACCGGGCTTGATGACGATTTCACCGAGCTGGACCTGCTGCCTTCCTTCACTTATGATGCCGGATTCGCAGAACTCACCTTTGGCTACGCCGGATACTTTTATCCACGCGGCTCCTTCGGTGACAATGAGGGCATCGACGACGAGCATGAAATCAACTTTAACATCAGCAAAACCTGCGGCGTCTTTGAAACCAGTCTGCTCGCGGCCTACAACTTCGACCGCGATGGCACCTATCTCGAAGCCAAAGCCGGTGCGACTTTCGAAATGTGCAAAGCCGCCGCCCTGCAGCCCTCCGTGGCCCTGGGCTACAGTTCCCATTATTTTGATGAAGACGGATTCACCCACGTCCTGCTAAGCCTGGCGATGCCGGTCAAACTATGCGCCAATGCCACGCTGACCCCATACGTCGCCGGCAATCTTCCCCTTGAAGTGCTGGAAAAGACCCAGGGCAACGAGCTTTTCGGAGGCGTCTCCCTGACCGTTACCTTTTAGTGGGTTGGACCGCACATTTCCCGAGGCAAAGCCATCCCGTCCTGGAAAAATTCCTCCAGGCGCAAGGTTGCGGTGGCTTTGCTGCGGTTTTTGTTAGAGAATCAGCCCCGTCATTGACAAAAATGCGGGCCGTCCTCATGATGCGGGATGATCAACCGTCGACATTGGCTCAAATCTGCGGCAGCGGCCTCTGCCTTCAACGCTCCCGCCCCCAGCCCGGCAAAAGCGCCCGCACCCTGGCGCATCGAAAAAGGCCGCATCCGGCAATCAGTCGTGCATTGGAACATGAAGCCCCTGACGGTGGTGGAACTGGCTGATGCAGCAGCAGCGCTTGGCATGTCTTCCGTTGAATTGATCGGCCCGGAGCACTGGCCGCTCCTGAAAGAGCGCGGTCTGACCTGCGCCATCGCCGGCAGCCATGGATTTTCCAAGGGATTCGCCCACGTGGAGGAACATGAGGAATGCATTGCCAAACTCACCCAAAGCATTGATGCCTGTGCCGCCCATGGCGTGGAACGGGTTATTACCTTTTCCGGATTCCGCCGCAGCCTGGACGATGAAACCGCGCAGAAAAACATGATGCAGGGCTTGAAGCAGATCCTGCCCTACGCGGAGAAAAACAAAATCACCCTCTGCCTGGAGATGCTGAATTCCAAGGCCAACGAGGACATGAAGGGGCACCCGGACTATTGGTGCGACCACATCGGGACCGCGCTTAGCCTGTGCCAGGACATTGGATCACCCTATTTGAAAATCCTCTTCGATCTTTATCACGTCCAGATCATGGATGGGGATCTGATCCGGAATTTCCAACGCTGCCGGGAATACATCGGCCACATCCACACAGCTGGGAACCCCGGGCGCGGCGAGTTGGACGACACCCAGGAAATCAACTATGCCCCGGTCATGCGGGCCATTGCGGACAGTGGCTACCAAGGATTTGTCGGTCAGGAATTCATCCCCCGCAGCCCCGATAAAGTGGCTGCCCTGGCCGCAGCGGTCCAACTTTGTGACGTATAGCGGACACATGAGCCCAACGAATCCGGAATTCCGCCCCAAAATTCACGCATTAAATGTATTGAAATTATGGGAAAGTAAGATAAATTAAGGCATGCGCTTTATTTCTGACTATCCCCTCCCTTCCTCCAAATGGAAGGCCCTATTGCGTCTGCCCCTTTTTTGGATCCTCCTGGTGGGTCTGCTGGCCATGGGTGGAGCCCTGCGGGCGGATTTTTACATGGATGATGCCATCTTTATCACCAAGCCCGATGGCCTCTCCCCCGTAGTGTTCCGGCTGGATTTTATGGGGCACTCCTTTGGCAGTAAAGCCCCGGATGCGTGGGTTGTCAGTATTTTCCAAATCATTCCCACGCTTCTCACGGCGCTGTCAAACTGGCTCTTCCCCATGAGTTCCCCGGCCGCGCATGTTTGGAATCTATCCATCCATCTGATTCTCGCAGTGCTGGTTTTCCGCCTCGGGGAGCGGCTGCTGCGCCGGCTGCAACTCCTCTCCACTCCAGAGGTCCGGCGCTCTGCCGCCCTGGTGGGAGCCCTCATATTCGCCTGCCATCCCCTCGCTACGGAACCGGTGCACTATGCCAAATGCCACATGGTGCAGCTGGTTTCCCTTTTTGGATTTTGGGCCACCTGTGAGGCGGTGGAGTATTTTGCGGCACCGACGCGTCGGCGGGCCTTCCGGCTGGTGCTCTCCACCATACTTTGCGTCCTATCCTATTTCCCCGGCACCGTCCTGCTGGGATTCAATCTCCTCGTCGTGGTGCTCTTTACCCTCGGTGGCAGTGGCCCTGGGACTCTGAAAAAGATCCTGCCTTCCCGTGCCACTCTGCGCCATCCAGCTTTTCTGGTTGGGGCAGCATTCGCTGCGGCAGTGGCCATTGGCTTGGGCAAGTATTTCATCGGCTCATTTATCAACTCCAGGGGCTTCTGGGGGGACTATGCAGAAATGCATGTGCCCACCCAGGGCCGCGTGTTTTGGGAATACGTGCAGCGCATCCTGATTCCCATCCACCTGTCCAGCGATCACTATCAGCCATGGTCCACCTACCGCGATCCGGAAGCCGTGATCAAGCTGACCCTGTTTGGCCTCCTCCTCATCAGCACCGGCCTGGCAGCCCTCCGGAAGGGAGCCACTGCACGGCGCGGCTGTGCGCTGATGCTGTGCTTCGCTCTGATCCCCTTTGCGATGCGGCTGCTTTATATCAATATCGAGATCATGGTGGAATACCGCGCCTACAATAGCCTGCCTTGGATCGGCCTGCTGGCGGGTTGTGGCCTTGCCTCCCTGGCGGCCCGCATCCCGCAAGCCCGCCTGCGCTGGCTGCCCGCAGGGGCGATTATCGTGATTTTCACCCTCCTCAGCATGGAGCGGGGAAAAGTCTGGCGCAGTGCCCTGCAGCTCGCGGAGGACTCCATCGCACAATACCCCTTGAACAACCGGGCGAGAAATCAGCTGCAAATGTTTGATCTCTACATGGGCGACTATCTTTCTGTCCTGACCCGGCACGGGGAAATCATGGCCAACTATGACAAAATAGAAGAAGCCAACCGCCTCACTGCAAACCGCCGGCGCATTGATCCCATCCGTGCCAAATCCAATCTGATCTACAGTCTCCACTACGTCGTCCATGCCAAAGGCCAGATCGAAGGATTCGTCAAAGCCATGGCCTTTGCCGACAGTTCGATCACCTCATTGAAGGAAAAACTGCCGGCCCCCTTCGAAGTGAGCAAAGGCCAAACCCTCTCACCAGCCTGGCCCCTCCTCATGGCCCGGGAGGCCATGGCCAAAGCCAGCAAAGCCCAAGCCAGCTTCCCCTCCACAGTCCCCCCCGCGCCCCTTCCTGGCAGTTAACCCGGATCCACCACGGTGCCGCGCGGCACAAGGCGGCAACCACAACTCCAACCCCAATTCCTCCTCCTGCAGGATGGCTTCTCCGCTGTTGAAAGCAGATTGGAGGGGCGGAGCGATGCAATTGTTGATATGACGCCCACTTTTCATGCCTGCCTCCACCGCGCTCCCCATCTGGAAAATCCACGACGACATCCTGCGCACCCTGCGGGGTGGCAGTCGCCTGGTGCTGGTGGCTCCCACGGGCTCTGGGAAAACGACGCAGGTGCCGCAGATGCTGCTGGATGCGGGAATTGCGGGGAATAAGATGATCGTGGTGCTGCAGCCCCGGCGCGTGGCGGCCCGGACGGTGGCGACGCGGGTGGCCTGGGAGCGTGAGGGGAAGCTGGGAGCTGAGGTGGGGTATCAGATTCGGTTCGATGATCACACCAGCGTGGGCACGCGCATCTGTTTTGTCACGGAGGGCATTCTGCTGCGATGGCTTCAGGATGACCGCTCGCTGTCGAAGATCGGCGCGGTGGTGTTTGATGAGTTCCATGAGCGGAATTTGCTGAGCGATGTCGCGCTCGCGTTGGTGAAGCATTTGCAGCAGACGCAGCGGCCCGATTTAGCGATGGTGGTGATGTCGGCGACGCTCGATGCCCAGCCGGTGGCGGCGTATTTGGACCAATGCCCGATCCTTGTCTCCGAAGGGCAAAGTTTTCCGGTGGAGGTGGGCTATCTTTCGATGCCGGATCAGCGCCCGGTCACGGTGCAGGCGGCGGAAGCGGTCGGGCGCATCATCAATGACGACGAACCCGGTGACATCCTTGTCTTCATGCCGGGGCGGGGCGAGATCAATGGCACGCTGGATGCCTTGCGCGGCCTGAAAACTCGGGAGCGCGTGGCCTGCATCCCGCTGCATGGCGAACTCGAACCGCAGGAGCAGGACCGTGCTTTTGCGCCGAACCCGCTGCGCAAAGTGATCGTCGCCACCAACGTCGCCGAGACCAGCATCACCATCGACGGCATCCGCCATGTCGTGGACAGCGGCATCGCCCGCGTAGCGCGTTATGATACGGAACGCGGCATCGGCACGCTGTTGCTGGAGCCCATCAGCCGCGCCAGTGCGGATCAGCGCAAAGGACGCGCGGGTCGCACCGCGCCGGGCACTTGTCACCGCTTGTGGACGGTGTTCGGTCACAAGGACCGCGGGGAGCGCAACACGCCGGAGATTCAGCGCAGTGACCTCGCGGAGGTTGTGCTGCTGCTGCACTCACTTGGTATTCGGGAGGCCGCCACGTTTGACTGGCTGGACAAACCCGATCCGCAGGCCGTCCTGCGGGCCGAGCGCCTGCTTACGATGCTCGGTGCTTTGCAGGAGGCGGACCTCACCCCCATCGGACGCCAGATGCTGCGCCTGCCCATGCACCCGCGCTACTCGCGCATGTTGATCGAGGCCAGCCAGCGCGGCTGCATGCCCGATGCCGCCTTGTGCGCCGCGTTGGTCAGTGGTCGCGATTTGCTCGCACGGCTGGATCGCGACGACGCGCAAACCAAAGCGGCGCGCGAGATGTTCGAGGACAGCGTAGACTCCGATTTCATCACGCTGATGCGGGCCTACGACTTCGCCAAAGCGAACGGCTTCAGCTTTGAGCGCTGCCGCAGCTACGGCATCAACGCCCAGGTCGCACGACAGGTGGAGCAGACCTTCCAGCAAATCATGCACGCGGCGAAGCAGGCGCTTCCTGAGCGTGATGCCAATCCAGTCTCAAGCGACGCCCTGCTGCGTTGCCTCATGGCCGGCTTCGTTGATCAGCTCGCCAAACGCCGCACTCCCGGCAAGCCTGATTGCGATCTCACCGATCAACGCACCGGACAACTCGTGCGCGAAAGCGTGGTGACTGACGCCGCCTACTTCGTCGCCGCGAATCTGCGCGAAACACCTTCACGACAGACGCTGCTCAGCCTCGCCACCGCCGTGCAGCCCGCGTGGATCGCCGGGATGTTCCCGCAGCATCTTACCACCACTATTGAGCACCTTTTTGATTCTCAAAACAAGCGTGTCGCGGCGGTGAAACTCGTGCGCTACCGCGATCTCGTCATCGAGCAAAAATCGCAGCAGCGCGACCTCGATCCCGTCGCCAGCGGACGCTGCCTCGCCGAAGCCCACCGCGCCGGAGCCTTTGAACTGCCGCTGATGGATCATCGGCTGAAACAGTTCATTGCCCGCGTGAACCTCATCCACGCCACCCTGCCCGAACTCGAGTTCGCCCCCTTCGACGAAGCCGCTATCACCACCAGCCTCGCCCGGGCCTTCACCGGCCTTACCTTGGTCAAAGAAGCCCAAGCCGCAGCACTCATCCCCATCTTCCATCAGCATTTGGCCAAAGGCATGCTCAGCTGGATCGATGAGCTACTCCCCCTCATCCTGCCCTGGCCGGGGGGCAGCACGATCAAAATCAGCTACGTTGCCGACACACCCGAAGCCCAGGTGAAGCTCCAGGAATGCTTCGCGCTGAAAGAGCATCCGATGCTCTGCGAAGGCCGACTTCCGGTGCAGCTTCAGCTTTGCACGCCGGATGGCAAGCGCCTCGCCAGCACCATCGACTGGCCGGGCTTCGTCACCCGCGAATGGCCGAAGTATCGTCAAACCGTGGCGAAAAAATTTCCCAGTATGATTTGGCGGTAAAGTATTCGCGGACTGATTGGGTTGACCTTGAATTTGAGCCAGCAACCCACCCGTCCCGTGCTCCAGTCTGCCTCTCAAAAATCCGTGTTGGCTTCCTTCAGGTCGAGGGGCTTGATCCAGGTGTTCCGGTAACGCACATCGTGGCCTTCGCACTGGAGTTTCAGGCCGCCGGGCACATCCGTGATGCCCTTGCCGCCGTCATTGCCCCCATCGATTCCGGATTTCGGTCCCCCAAACACTTGGCTGATCGCCTGATTGGTGTGAATTTTCTTTCCATTGAAATAAATGGTCACCAGCGGTTTTTCGGAAAGCTTGCCATCCTTGAAACGGGCGGCGCGGAAGGTGATATCGTAGGCGTTCCATTTGCCGGTTCCGTTGTAGGCATCGATGGGGGCCGCCGCCTCATTGATCACGGCCGCCATGCCATGACTGCCCTTGTCACCATCCAGCACCTGGATTTCATAACGGTTTTGCAGGTAGACGCCACTATTGCCGCCGGCCTTGAGCACGTTGAATTCGATATGCAGCCGAAAGTCGCGGAACTCCTGCTTGGTCACGATATCGGCGGCCCCATACTTGCCCCCGTCCGCCGCGCGGTCATCGGTCATGATCGTGGTGCCCTTGTCGGGGTCGACGGGGTCCGGCACCACCTTCCACTTGATCGGCATGGCGGATTGAAACCCCGGGCCTTCCCAATATTTCCATTTCGCATCCAGCATCGCCCGCGTGCCATCGATCACCACTTCCGCCCCCTCCACCAGCTGGGAGCCGACGCCAATGTGTTTATCCTGAGCCTGACAAGGGCCGGTGATTCCGAGCAGTAGGGCAAAGAGGGCAATTTTCATCATGGGGTGAATAAACGGGATCCAACGAAGGATTTCACCATTTTTCGGGAATCTTTTTATGCCGGTCTTGCCCAGCAGCCCTCTGTCTCAGCGGGTGCTGGTATCCGCCCCAGGAAACCTCCCCCTTTTCTTTCCAGCACCAGGGATCTCTAGCTTTTCACCTGGGCGGTGGCCAGGACGGGCTGGATGTGCTGCTCGCTGACCAGCGTGACCATGAGGTTGTTGACGAGGGCGGCGCGGCTATTGTTATCGAAGGTCACGACGCCATCGGATTCCAGCTTGCGCAGGGCCATTTCCACCATGCCCACGGCTCCGTCCACGATCATCTGGCGGGCGGCGATGACGGCCTGGGCCTGCTGGCGGCGGAGCATGGCCTGGGCGATTTCCGGGCTGTAGGCGAGATGGCTGAGCTGGGTCTCGATGATCTCGATGCCGGCAATGGAGGCGCGCTCCTGGACTTCGCTGCGCAGTTTGGTGGCGACTTCGGCCTGGTGGCTTCGCAGGGCAATTTCACCAGGAGCGTGGGGCTCGTAGGGATAGTGGCTGGCGAGGTGGCGCAGGGCGGTCTCGCATTGAATGTGGACGAAGGCGCGGTAGTTTTCGACTTCGAAGAGGGCCTTCGCCGTATCCACGACGGACCAGACGATGACGGCCCCGATTTCGATGGGATTGCCCTGGGCGTCGTTGACCTTGAGTTGCGGACTTTGGAAGTTGTTCACCTTCAGAGAGATGGTTTGCTTGCTGGCGAAGGGATTGGCCCACCAGAATCCGCTCTCGCGGACGGTGCCGGTGTATTTCCCGAAAAACGTGAGGACCCGGGCATCATTGGGGCCTACCACAAAAAGGCCTTTCAAGCCCAGGATGCCGGCGAGGATGACCACCGGCATCAGCAAAGGCACGCCTCTGGCGAGAAAGACGCCGAAGAAAATGAGGCCGATCGAGACGATAGCCGGAACGAGACCCTGCATGCAAATGGCGCGGTGTTCTTTCATAAGTAACTCCATTAACGAAGCCTCCGGGGTGATTTGCAAGGGCAGCGCCGGAACGGCTGGCTGGAAAATTAGCGGACCAGGGGCCGAGTGGCATGCGTTTAGTTGGGATGCAGCTTCACCAATTTCAGTTTTCCCAGTCCGTCCCCTATCCGCAGGCGATGGTCTGGAGGTTTTTCTCCGATGCGGCAAATTTGGGAGCATTGACCCCGCCGGAAGCGGGATTCGAGCCGGGGGAGGTGGATGGTCCGGTGTATCCCGGCCAGATCCTGACACACCGGGTGAAGATTCTGCCGGGAGTGAAAATCACGTGGGTGACCGAGATCCTGCACGTGGAGCCGGGGCACAGTTTTACGGATGGCCAGGAGTCAGGGCCATTCCGGTTTTGGAGGCACCGGCATGTGATGCTGGCCGAACCGGGTGGCTCCCGGGTGCTGGACACGGTGCATTGGGCCCTGCCACTGGATCCCTTCAGCCGGGTGGCCCGCCCATTTGTAAGGAAGCAGTTGGAACAGCTTTTCGCCTACCGGGCAAAGGTGCTGCCGGCAGCGCTGGAACGCTATCGCCTGCAGGATCCGGCAGCGGGGCCGGCCGCTGCGACGGGAGGAATCGGCCAGGATTGACCTTGCCTTGTCCGGGATCCGGCGCTTACTTTAACCCATGGAAATTGTAACCCCCATTCTCTACGTCAAAACCGGCTGCCCATGGTGTGAGGAGGTGCTGGAGTATTTTAACTCGCACAAGCTGCCCTATGAAAAGGTAACCGTCACCGGCAATCCTGAAGCCATGCAGGCAATGGTGGATCTTTCCGGCCAATCCAAAGCCCCCACCATGGATTGGGATGGTGAGGTGCTGGCAGATTTTGGGGTGGACGAGCTGGTTCCCTTTTTAAGGAAGCATGATGTGGTGTGATTTGTCCGCCGCCACCATGGGCTGGGGTGAATAAATTGACTCCTGTGCCGTTCCAATCCTTGGTTCCTTCCCTCCAACCCATGCAACGCTCCTTTGTTCCCCGCTCTGCACTCATGCTTTTGGCTGGCTGCCTTACGATAGGCATCTTGAAGCCAATCCCTCTGCACGCCCAGCCGGCAAGGCCGGTCTATGAACAGTGGACCACCTATCTGAATCCCAAACTTTCCTGGGAGGTGCCGGTGCCGCCGGGCCTGCAGGCGCAGAATGACCCGAAGCGGGGCGGTTCCTGCCGGTTTGTCTCGGGGGATGGTGCCTTTGTTCTGAAAACCTGGGGCAGCCCCAAGGCAGGGGATCCGGGAACGGTATTGGAGGACGCCTGGCGCGAGGCCTTGAGCCTGCGGGGACGGCGGATCGATTTTCAGCGGCGGGAAACGGGAAATTTTGTCCTGGCCGGAATGACGGCGGAGGGCGCGGAGTTTTTTGAAAAGGTCATCCTGGGACGGGGAGCTGTGGCCGGGATGAATCTCTCCTGGCCGCCTTCCCTGGCGGGCCGTTATGCGGCGTGGGTGCAGGAAATCGAGCAGGGATTCGGCTGGCATCCGGAAGCCGCAGCCCTGACAGAACGCGGCGTGCCACCGCGCCGGGGGATCTTTTCCGGCGTGCGGGATTACTTCACCGATGACGCCGATGCCCCAAGCCAGCAGGATCGCGGACCCGGCCCGGAAGAGCGCCCCATGGAGCCGCCGCCTGCCAACCAACCGGAGGCTGGCCGGGATCCCAACCGCACGAAGGTGGATCTGACCCCACCGCCGCCCTTGCCGCCCAAGGTGAACCCAGCCGGACCCGCCCCGGAAAAAACCAAGGCCACCCCGGCCGTAAAACCGGAAGAGAAGCCCGTCCCGGTAAAACGGGAGGATCTGCCCTACGGCATTACGATTCCCGGCAAAAAAGGCTTCGTTTACAGCCCCTATGGCGCGGGCAATCAGCAGGTGGACGTGAGCGGCATCCCGACCGGCACCAAGGTGAAATGCCCATACACTGGCAAGGTTTTCCGCGTGCCTTGAGCGGGAGGTGCCCTGCGGCGTGGGGACTGAAACAATGTCCTGGTGGGGGCCGGCTGAAGCCGGGACTCCAGCCCCCCACCTCGCAAATCAGGCCCAGATGGGCAGTTCCATCAGGAACGGGGGTATCCGGACGAAATATTGCTTTCCATTGTCGTCTTCCGCAAAGTAAGCGCCCGTCGCTTCGCTGTCCTGACCGATGGTGTGGCAGGAGTTGTAGGAAAACTCCCCGCCTGGTTCCAGGCGGGGAAATTGCCCCACCACGCCATCGCCTTCGACTACGATCATTTCGCCGTTTTTCTGCTTCACCACCCATTTCCGGGCTTTGACAGTGACGCTGGTTTTGGAGAGATTCCGGATGGTGATGAAATAGACAAAGGGAAAAGGCCGGTCCGCAGGCGCGTCCAGACTGGGCATATACATGACATCATCCACGGAGACTTCAAGGCCGGGCAATTCGATTGGGAGAGGGTTCACGGAAAAGTGGTGAAGGGAAAAAGGAGATGGCAGAAGGATCCGGGCCGCACCACGGCTGGCCTTTCCCATCCATGGCATGGAACAGCGCTCCACGCACGGGAAATCCTGGAGCGGCTTGCCTCCTCGGCCAGGCTGATCCAGAATGGATCCCATGGCAGCTTCCCCCAAAAAACCATCACCCGTCCCCGTCGTGCTCACCATTGCCGGCAGTGACTCCTGTGCCGGGGCTGGAATCCAGGCGGATTTGAAAGTATTCACCGCCCACCAGGTGCATGGATTGACCGCCGTGACCTGCGTCGTCAGTGAGATTCCGGGCCATGTCAGCCGCATTCATGCGGTGCCGGCGGATGTGATCGCCGACCAAATCCGGATCATGCTGGCGGCGTATCCCGTGGCAGCCGTCAAAACCGGCATGCTTTACAATGCAGAGATCATCCGGCTGACCGCCGCCGCTCTGATGGAAATCCCCGCCCGGCAGCGCCCGCAGCTGGTGGTGGACCCCGTGATGGTAGCCACCAGTGGCGATCCCCTGATCACGCCGGACGCCATCGCCGCTTACCAGGAAATCCTCTTTCCCATGGCCACGCTGATCACGCCGAATCTGGACGAAGCCGCCGTGCTGCTCGGCCGCCCCATCAAGTCCCTGCCAGAGCTGGGGCCTGCCGCCGCGTGGCTGCAAAGCCAATATGGGGCCGCCGTGCTCCTGAAGGGCGGACACCTGCGCACCACCGAGGCCACAGACCTGCTTCAGGATAAGGAGGGCACCCTGACCTTGTCCTCGCCCTTCATCAGGGGGGTGAGCACGCACGGCACCGGCTGCACCTATTCAAGCGCCATCACCGCCAATCTGGCGCGGGGCATGGACCTGAGGGCTGCCTGCCGGGCGGCAAAACGCTATATCACCTTGTCCATCAGGGACTCACTGAGCTGGGGACGCGGTCCCTCCAGGGTGCAGGCCCTCCGCCAATGGAGGCATGCCCGGGACATGGCATGACTTTTGTTTAATATGGAACATCTAAAATTTCACAAAAATGCCACATCAGGGTTATTGACGAAAGGATGCTCTGGATTTAAGTATTTTTGAAGTAAATAAATTAATGAAGCTACTTTTCGCCATCCTGTTTGCCTGCTGTTGCCTCACCGGCGGGGCTCCGCTTATGGCGCAGGAACCAGTAGTTTCCAATCGCCAGCCGCTGCCCTCTGTGCAGCCCGTCGTCCTCCCCAACGCCGTGCCCGTGCCTGAAACCATCGGCGCAACCCGCCTCGCTGGAGTTGGCTTCCTTCTCATCTTCCGCCGCCGCCGGTATTCCTGAACGGGCTACCTTCCGCGCCGGGACCGCCCCCGGCTTGGCGGTTTGCCAAGGTCAAAGTGGATCGCCCTCCTGTTGCAGGAAAGCAGACGCCATGAGTTTCCATTTTGCCCCTCCAACAGGCAGGCAGGGCAGGCATAATCCAGAAATCGGGCGTCGCTCAAGGCCGGGACCGCCTTGCTACCGGTAGCGGCGGATGGCCCAATTTGGAGGAGCCTTGGAAATTAGCCGCTGAAGTAGGTGTAGGACTTCAGGTTTTTCCGGTAGGCGCGGTAGAGGGCGGCGGCTTGCTCTTCGGTGATTTTCTTCTGGGTGGCAGGATCCTCCGTGAGGGTTTTGAAGCGCTTCAGGAGGTCGCGGGGCACGTATTCGAGGTAGGACAGGACTTCTTCGGCGGTGTCGCCTTCCAGTTGGCGGCTGTAGCTGATCTTACCGCCTTTGAGCCGGACGGTGACCACGCTGGTGTCGCCGAGCAGGTTATGAAGGTCGCCAAGGGTTTCCTGGTAGGCTCCCACAAGGAAAACGCCCATCATGTAATCGTCATTCCCCTGCAGATCATGGAGGGGGATGGTGGCGGATTGTTTGCCGTTTTCCCCGATGAAGCAATTCAGCACGCCTTCACAGTCGCAGGTGACGTCGGAGATGACGGCCTCGCGGGTGGGCTTTTCGTTGAGGCGGTGGAGGGGGGTGACGGGGAAGAATTGGTTGATGGCCCAGACGTCCGGGAGGCTCTGGAACATGGAAAAATTGCCGTAGTAGAAATCGGCCAGCTTGGTGCGCAGGCTGGCCATTTCCTCGCTGGAGTCATCCGTGGTGCGTTTGGAGACGAGGGTCAGCACGTGCCAGTAAAGCCGGTCGCCCAGAGCGCGCTCGCGCAGAGAGACCTGGCCGGTGCGGAAGAGGGTGAGCAATTCATCCCGGTAGAAAATGATGTCGTGATAGGTCTCGGCCGGGCTGGTTTTTTCGAGGTTTTCGATCACTTCGAACATTGACTTCAAGGTGTCGCTGGAGCCCCGGGGGAACTTGGGCAGAGGGTCGTCGCTGGCCATGCGGTTCACATCCAGGATGTCGAAGACGAGCACACTGTAGTAGGCAACGACGGCGCGGCCGGATTCCGTGACGATGTCCGGGTGGTTGATGCCGGCTTCGTCCATGACTTTCTGGACGGATTCCACCAGGTCGGCGCAGTATTCCCGCAGGCTGTAGGCCATGGAGTTTTCGTCGGCCTGTTTCTTGCCGGAATAGTCGACGGCGAGACCGCCGCCGAGATTGAGCAGGCCCATGGGTGCGCCTTCCTTGACGAGGTTGACGTAAACGCGGGCCGCTTCCTGGGCGGCAAGGCGGATGGTGGAGACCTTTGGAATCTGGGAGCCCTGGTGATAGTGCAGCATGCGCAGGCATTTCAATTTGCCCATGGCCTTGAGTTGATCGACCACCGCAATGGTTTGGGAGAAATTCAGGCCGAAGGGAGAGCGGTCGCCGGCGGACTCCGCCCAGTGGCCACTGCCTTTGGTGGAAAGCTTGATGCGGATGCCCAAGGTGGGCTCGATGCCCAGCTTTTTGCTGCGCTCCATCACCAGAGCCAGTTCCGGCGGCATTTCGAGCACCAGGACAACGTTCAGCCCAGCCTGCCTGGACTGCAGGGCCAGATCGATGAATTCCGCGTCCTTGTAGCCATTGCAGATCAACAGGGCCTCACGGTCGTGCATGAAGGCCAGGGCGGCGAGAAGTTCGGGCTTGGAGCCGACCTCGATGCCATAGTGGTATTGTTTGCCGTATTCGGTGACTTCCTTGACCACCTGCTGCTGCTGGTTGACTTTGATAGGATAAACCCCGCGGTAGCGCCCCTTGTAGCCCTGGTTGCGCATTTCCTCGCGGAAGGTTTCGTTGAGTTCCTTGATGCGGGCGTAGAGGAGGTCCGGAAAGCGGAAGAGCGCCGGAAGATGGAAGTCCTTGTTCTTCTTCACCAGACCCCGGATGATCTGGGGGAGGGAGACCTCGGCAAAGTCCACATTATTCTGCAGGCGGACGGTGACTTCCCCCGCCTTGTTGCCGCTGAAATAACCATTCCCCCAACTGGGCAGACCGTAAAGTTCGAGGGAGTCCCCCACACTCCACTCCTCCGGCACCGTGAGGGGCAGAGCAGGTAGCAGGGGCACTGCAGGAGCAGCAGGATGGCGGGCAGGGGTGGGGGACTCTTTCATGAGGGGAATACAGGCCGGGAGATTAGCGCGTTTGCAGCAGAATGAAGCAGAAATTTGTGAATTTTTCTGAATTTTTTCAAATCAGGAAGGCCGGATTTTGCCAGGCACGGGTGCGCCAGCGTTGGTAGTAGCTCAGGCCTTGGCAAAAGATATAAAAAGTAGCCACCGCCCAGACTCCGGAGGCTCCCGCCCATGGCAGCCATGTGACCACCGCGAGGCCCCCCCCCAGCAGGACCACCAGGCTCAGGGTGAAGCTGACCGCGCTGGCCCAGGCGGTGTCCCCGGCACCCGATAGCGCATTGATGTAGGTAACGTTCATCGCATCAAAGAACTGAAACGCCGCCACCCATAAAATGGCGGTGCGGCTCACAGCGATGATCTCCGGGTCATCGGTGAACAGTTGGATGATCCAGCCTCCGAAGAAAGCAAAAATGAGCGCCATCAGCGTCATCCATGTCGCAATGAGAGTGAAGCCTGCCCTGGTATATCTCCTGGCGAGCAGGTAATCCCGGCTTCCCACGGCCTTGCCCACGAGGGTAAGTATGGCCGACGCCATGCCATCCGCCGGTAAAAAGGAAATACTGATGCACCGCATCATGATGGAGCTGGCCGCAAGATGGATTTCCCCAAAAAAGCTGATCAGCCAGATCAACACCACCCCCCAGGCGAGAAAATCCATGCTCCCATGCACCCCGATCGGCAATCCGGTGCGGATCAGCCGGGCCGCCTGCCTCTTGTTAAGATTCGCTTTGGAAGTGCCGTATTTCTCGCGCAAAGCTGCGGGCCCAACAAACAGCCCAAGCATGATCAAGCCCTGCAGAACCGTGGCCAGCACTGTCCCACAGGCGATACCGGCAAACCCCATCCCCCAAAAGCTGCCCACGCCGAAGGAAAGGCAAAGACTGAGCACCAGATTCGTCACCACCCCGATCAGCGTCGCCACCATCACCATGGAGGTTTTTCCCAAGCCGGTGAAAAAATTCCCAATGGCCGTAGAAACCAGCAATGGAGCAAGACCAATCAGCGAAATTTGAAAATATTGGGTTTCCAGCTCAAGCAATTCCGGAGATTGATTTTTGAACAGCGTGCTCATTACGATCTCGGCTGTGGGATAATAGATCAGGCAAATCAAGCCCATACCAGCCGCGCAAAAGATCCCCTGCCAGGCAATCATACCACAGGCCCGGCTCCGCCCTTTACCCTCTGACTGGGAGACATGAGTGGCGACCCCAGTCAGCAACTCAATCCCGAAGATGCTCATCAGAGTGATCAACACGGCTGGGGGAGAAATTGCCGCAAGCTCCGTCCCACCAAGACGGCCCGCAATCCAGACATCCGTAAACTGCATTGCCGAAAGCGAAGCATGATTAATCACAACCGGCAGGCCCAGCCTCGCGACAGCCCCAGCTTCAGGCCATTTTTTGGAAAAAATTTGACAGAAATCTTTTAATTTCAAAATTATCTTGCGGAAAATTATGGCTGGTATATATTTTATGGAGATCCTAATTACTAGGGCTCATCAAGTGGAATTACACCAAATCCCATACTTCTTCCCCATATGAAAAGCAATTTCTTTGGCTTTTTGAAGCCCTTCATCTCGAGGGGCATCGCAGCCTCGGCGATTCTAGGCGCAGGCCTTGGGCTTTGCAGTTGTGAAAAAAAATCGGGAACAAAGGCCAGCGCAGCCGTGACACCCGCCAATGCAGATGACCGGCCCGTCGTCACGGTCTATATTTGGGACAAATATTTGAGCGAAGGGCTGATGGCTGAATTTACCAAACGCACCGGCATCGAGGTGCAGCCGAAATTTTACGACAGCACTGATGAAATGGTGGAAGGCCTGAAATCGGACCCAGGAAAATACGACATTTTCCTGTGCGAAGATGGGTGGATCGAAACGCTGGCCGGAAAGCGGCTCATGCGGAAGCTGGATCACAGCCAGTTGAAAAATTTAAAAAACATTGATGAAAAGTATCAGAACCCCGCCTTCGATCCCCAACAGGAATATACAGTGCCTTACCTGTGGGGCACGACGCTAATCGCCTACCGAAAGGACAAAATAGCCAATCCCCGCCATTCCTGGTCCATCCTCCAGGATCCCGAACTGATGGGTAAAGTCTCCATGCTGGATGCGCGGTCCGAATGCTATGACGTTATCCTGCGGACTTTGAATATTGATCTGAAAAACGCCCAGGCAAAGCAATTGGATCAGGCCTCAGAAATCATGCTGGGCATGGTGCGGGACCGTGGCCTGATGTTTGCCGACGATAATGAAACCAAGGATTTGCTGCTGCGGGGAGATGCCTGGGTTACCATGATGTATAGTGGCGACGCCGCTTTGATCGCCAAGGAAAACAAGGATGTTCCCATCGGCTACTTTATTCCAGACGAAGGAGGCATCATCTGGACGGATAGTTTTTGCATCAGCCGGGACTCTTCGCGCGTCGCCAATGCCTACAAGTTCCTGGACTTCATGCTGGAGGCAAAAAGTGCTGCCAAAAGCTCCAATGACCTCCATTATGCTTCCCCCAACAAAGCCGCGGCTCCCTTTCTCTCCCAAGAACTGTTGAGTGATGCTGCCCTGTATCCGCAGCCCGAGATCCTTGCCAAGTGCCAGTATTTCAAACTGAGCGATATCGAAAGTAAACGCATGATCAATTTCGGCTGGCGCCGCGTGCAGGAAGCTTGGCAGGAGCGTTCCGGGCAGGTCTCCAATAAAGTCCCGGATGAAGCAGATCCAGCCACCTCAGGTGCCCCGGCCCCGGCTCTTCAATAACTGGATTTCTTCCATTTTCCGATGAATTCCCTCAGTAACCGCATCCTCTTCATCCTTCTTGGGGTGGGACTGTTCCCGGTGCTGATCTCCCTCACCGCGAACTTCACCCTGACAAAAAAAGATGCCGTTGAAGCCAAGCATCAGGAGTTGCGGTCCTTAAGCGCGGAACTTACCCGGAGCGTCTCCCGCATTATGCAGTCCGCCAGTGCGGATCTGAATTCCATCACGACGAACCCAATGCTCACCGCCATTGGCGAAGGGCCTGAGCTACGGAACCAGAAAATCGAGGAATTCCGCCGCCTGAAACAAATCTATAACATTTTCGACAGCATCTCCCTGCTCGATTTGAATGGCTTCGAACTGGACTCTACAGACGAAAATTACACAGGACTGCGTGACAGCACCAAATGGTTCCGCGCCGCCAGCAAAGGGGAGGATCAATTGACCCTCCCGGAATACGAGGCCAAACCTGGCAAGGCTTCCGTGAAATCATCTGTTTTCAAACCAATTAAATCCTCAAGTGGCAAGGTTCTGGGCGTTGTCAGGGGCGTAGTGCGATATACAAAAATCTGGGAACTCCTCGAAGGCGTGACTTTGGGTCAAAAAGGCTATGTCATGCTGGCTTCCGACAATGGAAAATTCATCTTCCACCCGGACAAGGATAAAGTCTTCAAACTCCTGCAGGAAGAATCGCCGCTGTCACTCTCCGGCCCTTCATTTGGAACATTCACCCTCAATGGCAAGGATTTTATCTTCGATATCTCAGAGATTCCGGAGTATCAAACCATGCTGAGCCAACGCTGGTATCTCATTGCCGTGCTGCCCTACCAGGAGGCAGTTGACATTGCCACGCGAAGCTCTGCGTATCAGTTCATTGTCGCCTTTTTCAGTTTATCCTGCGCAGCGATTCTGGGGCTCTTCCTGGGCCGGCGGGTGTCCAGCCATATCGATGCGGCGTCAGCTGCCGCAGCCAGCGTGGCGGCAGGGAATTTGGACTCCCATCTGGCTGAAACTGGCCCTGCTGAAATCGCCGCATTGGCCCATTCCTTCAATAAAATGGCCGGGGAGGTCAAATCGCACCGCCTGATTCTTGAGGCTAAAGTTGCCGAGCGGACCAAAGACCTGGCCACCAGCCGGGAGGACCTTGCGGCGCTCGCCGCGCAATTGAAAGCCGCCTTCGAAGCCAGCCGCAGCGCCATCCTCCTCCTCCGTTCTGATGGACAACTGCTGGCCGCCAATGCCAAGATCGAATCCATCTTCGGCTTCGATATTTCCGCCAAAATCGGAACCAGCCCGGCCACCCTCGCTCACGATATAGCCGCCTGCCTCGCTGACCCTGAGCAATTTCTTGGAGTGTGGGAGCGGGCCAATACCAGCGCTGAAACCTTCATCGATATCGAACTGGAGCTGCTGCGGCCCGCCAAACGCACCGTCAACCTTTACTCCGCCCCAGTGCGCCGCAGCGATGGGCCGCTGGTGGCCCGCATCTGGAGTTTCCGGGATATGACGGAACAGCGCGGCCTCGAAATGGGACTGCGTCAGGCCCAGAAGATGGAGGCCGTCGGCCGGCTGGCCGGGGGCGTGGCGCATGACTTCAACAATCTCCTGCAGGCCATCCTCGGCAACATCTCCCTTATTGAGCAGGACGTCGGCTCCTTGGCCAACACCGCAACCAGCGAACGCATTTCCATGGCCCGCCATGCCGGCGAAAGGGCCGCCCAGATCGTGCGTCAGCTCCTCAGCTTCAGCCGCCTCAGTCACCTCCATCTCTCCCACTGCAAGGTAAATCAAGTCATCCAGGACCTCCACAGCATCATCCGAAGCACCTTCGATCCCCGCGTGGAAGTCACCACCACCCTCCAGGAAGACACCTGGAAACTCCGGGCGGATGCCACCCAGATCGAGCAGGTTGTCATGAACATGGTCGTTAACGCCCGCGACGCCATGAACAACAGCGGTCACATTAACATCTCCACCCGCAACATCCACCTGACCGAACTCCAGCTCGCGCAAATGCCCGGCAGCCGGGCGGGGGACTTCGTGCGAATCAGCGTCACCGACAACGGTTCCGGCATGCCCCCGGAAGTGCTTTCGAAGATTTTTGAGCCCTTTTTCACCACCAAAGAGCAGGGCAAAGGCACTGGCCTCGGCCTCGCCACCTCGTTCGGCATCGTCCAGCAGCACGGTGGGTGGATCGCCTGCGACTCCATGGTCGGCACCGGCACCACCTTCCATATCTTCCTCCCCCGCAGCACCGATGAGGAACGCGCCCCTGCCGAAGCGGAAGTGGTGCCCGCCGGTCCGGTCAAAGGAGGCGGCGAAACCATCCTTCTCGTAGATGACGAAATGATCGTCCGCGCCGTCGCTCAGGGACTTCTCAAAAAGCTCGGCTACAACGTCATCACTGCCGATGATGGTGAAGCCGCCCTGGAAATCCTCGCCCGCATGGATGGCGGCATCCAGCTTTGTCTGCTGGATCTCACCATGCCCCGTCTCAGCGGCAAAGACACCTTCACCGCCATGCGCCGCGGTCCCTCCCGTGGCGTCCCCGTCGTCATCTGCAGCGGCTATCTGGTTGATCTCGACGCCTTTGCCGGGGAAACCGGCTCCCGCCCGGACGCCTTCGTGCAAAAACCCTACGCCCTCGACGACCTCGCCCGCTGCATCCGCAGCGTCCTCGACACCCCACCAGTGGTGGCCGTGTCCTGAGCGCCCAATGGCGCCGCATCCTGTCAGGCGGTTGTATTTGTCATGCCATCCTTCGGGTTGCGCCTGCCCCGGGGCCGCGTTATTCCCGCTGATTACGGAGAATTTCCATGTCCACTAAACCAAAACATTTTCACTTTATCGGCATTTGCGGGACCGCCATGGGCGCGGTGGCTGCAGCCATGAAAGAGCGGGGTTATAAAATCACCGGCAGCGACAGTGCCGTTTATCCACCCATCTCCACCTTCCTCGAAAGCCGTGGCATCAAGCTGGAACGCGGCTACCGCGCCAGCAATATTCCGGAAAAGGCCGACGTCATCGTGGTAGGCAACGCTATCTCCCGTGGGAATGAGGAACTGGAGGAAGTGCTGAACCGCAAGCTGCGCTACGTCTCCATGCCGGAGGTGCTGAAGGAATACTTCCTTCATGGAAAGCGGAATTTCGTCGTCAGCGGCACGCATGGCAAGACGACCACCACCTCCCTGCTCACCTGGATGCTCAGCAAGGGCGACAAGGATCCTGGGTATCTCATCGGCGGCATCCCCCGGAATTTTGAAGGCGGGGCGAAGTTCACCGAAAGCGAATTCTTCACCATCGAAGGGGACGAATACGACACCGCCTTCTTCGACAAGCGCTCCAAATTCCTCCACTATTTGCCGGAGGCCGTGATCATCAATAACATCGAATTTGACCACGCCGATATTTTTGAAAATTTGGAAGCCATCAAAAAGAGCTTCCGCCTGCTCGTCCGGGTGGTGCCGCGCAATGGCATCATCTTCGCCAATGGTGATGACCCGAACTGCCTTGATGTCACGAAGGACTCCCATGCACCGGTCGTCAAAGTTGGCTTCGGGGCCAATAATGACCGCCGCATTTCTGATGTGATCTATGGGGATGACAGCACCGAGTTCACCATCAACGCCCAGCGCTACAAGCTGCCGATGAACGGGGACTACAATGTGCGGAATGCGGCCATGGCGGTGTGCAGCGCGGAATTCGCCGGCATGAGTCCTGCCAAAATAGCGGACGCCCTCGCTGCCTTCAAAGGCGTGGCCCGCCGTCAGGATCTCCGGGGCGAGGTGAATGGTGTAAAGGTCATCGACGACTTCGGCCACCACCCCACGGCCATCAAGGAAACCACCACCGCCCTGAAGCGCCGCTATCTGGCCCCTGGCGGGCGGCTTCTCGCCATCTTCGAGCCCCGCTCCAACAGCACCCGCCGCAAGGTTTTCCAAAATGAACTCGCTCTGGCCCTGGGGGCCAGTGAAATGGTGATCCTGGCCCCGGTCGCGGACATGCATAAAATCCCGGAAGCCGACCGTCTGGATGTGGATTACCTGCTCGATTCCATCCGCACGATGGGCCGCGAGGTTTTCATGGAGGCTGACGTCGACCACATCGTAGCCCGTGCCGTAACGCTTGTGAAACCGGGCGACAGCATCGCCGTTTTCAGTAACGGTGGCTTTGGCGGCATTCACGAAAAGCTGCTTGAAGCCTTGAAAGGTCTGGCTTCCCGTTAAGCGGAAGCGGCAGATGGGCAGAGCGCACCTGCCCTGAAATTTCTTTTCAGGATGGCCGCCCGGCCATACAATACCCCTATGCAGATAAAGCCCTTTTCCTGGATGACCCCGGCGATCTCCGTCGGCCAGAGCCTGATCATTCCACCACAACGCGGCGTCCTCGCCATCGCTCCCATCAAGGCCGGAGAAATCGTGATGGTGATGGGCGGTCCGGTCGTGGATATTCCCACCCACAATGCCATTGGCGAGTTCGGTGAGGAATTCGGCATGGATATCTCGGAGCACTTTTCCTTTTGTCCCAGCAATACAGAGGAACTGGAGCGCATGCCGCAGTTCTTCATCAACCACAGTTGTGAGCCGAACTGCGGCTTTTTCGATCAACTCCAGATCGCCGCCCTGCGGGACATCGCGGCCGGAGAAGAGATCACCTACGACTACGCCTTTGTGCTCTACAGCAATCCTGACAATAAGCACCGGTTTTCTGTGAATTGCTGTTGTGGGGTGACGTCCTGCCGCCGCAATATCACCTGTGACGATTGGAAAATCCCGGCGCTACATGAGCGCTTCGGTCGGTGGTTTCAGCCCTTCCTCAAAAAGCAGTATCACGACCTGCACCCCGATAAGCCAGCCGCGCCCCACTTGGAAATCCCCTGCTCCGTGATCGTCTCACCAGCGGTTCCGGCGGACGCTTTCCCCCGGCAATCCTATCACGCCATCCATCCCCAGTTCCAATCACCGCCCCTTTGATCCATGAAACAGGGGGCTATCCGGTTTATTTTCTAACCTCCCGCAGCGTCAGCGCCCGGCCACTGTATTTCAGTGCCGGAGTCTATGGGGATGAAACCGGGGCGGTGATGGGCCTGCTGGAATGGGCGGAGCTCCACCGCCTGGTTACGTCAGGCGGATGTCATCCTGGTGCCCCTCTTGAACCCCGCCGGGCTGGCTCTCAACACCCGCAGTGATGCATACGGCGCGGATTTGAACCGCTGCTTTGACCTTTGACCACCCGGACCACGCTCACATCCAATGCTGGCTCCGCGCCATTTTTTTACGCCGCTTCTTTCAAGCAATTCCTCAGGCCCGTGGTGCACGCAGAGAATTGAGGCCTTGGAGGGCTGATTTTCCCAGACTTCG
>Ga0114967_10001096_pt1 | contig 22513 bp, 14 predicted proteins | sample M_130628_MF_Meta_FD_92639 | JGI IMG/M metagenome (GOLD analysis project Ga0114967, IMG submission 92639) | Freshwater microbial communities from Lake Montjoie, Canada to study carbon cycling - M_130628_MF_MetaG | ecosystem: Environmental > Aquatic > Freshwater > Lake | place: Lake Montjoie... | reverse complement strand
GCATGTTTAAGAACTGAAAAAGACCCTCCACATTCTTTGGTAAAAGCATCCACTACTTTGAATCCTATATTGTGCCTTGTTTCAGCATATTTTGCACCAGGATTTCCCAGACCGATGATTAAATATTTCATGTTCGAAATTTTTTGTAAAAGTAATAAATTGGAGGTTATCAACAAGTAGTTAACACTTAGGTTTCCAAGAATAGATTTTATATTATTAGAAAAATAGTGATGAATAAATTTTTAAACACCAAATATTAATTTACTTTTGGGAGTACAAAAAAAACTATAAAGTTATGAAAAGAACATTACTCATTTTGGGGAACGTTATCTTGGGTGCAGGTTTTTCCTTTGCTCAACAAACACCAGTTTCTCAATCGCCACTAAATAAAAATGTGGTTTTAGAAGAATTAACAGGGATCAATTGCCAATATTGCCCAGATGGTCACTTAAGAGCGAAACAAATTGCTGATGCCAATCCAGGAAGAGTTGTATTGGTTAACGTGCATGCTGGTGGTTATGCGACTCCAGGAACTGGTCAGCCAGATTTAAGAACAACAGATGGAACTGCTTTGGATGCATTTTTGCTCTTAGGGGACCCTCAACCTGGGTATCCATCTGGATCAGTTCAAAGAACAGCTTTTGGCACAGAAACTTTTTTAGCAACAGGTCGTGGAAACTGGGCAGGTCAAGCTACTGCTCGTTTAGCGGAAGCTTCTCCAGTGAACATCGCAATGAATGCAACGATTGATGCAGCTACAAGAGAATTAACATTGAATGTAGAGATGTTTTATACAACTCCACAAGCTGCAGGAACAAACCATTATTTGAATATTGGTTACGTTCAAAATAATTATGAAGGTCCACAAACTGCTGGGGCAACATGGAATCCTACTGCAGTTTTACCAAATGGTAATTATCTGCACCAGCACATGTTCCGTGGTTTCTTAAATGCAGGTGGAACTTGGGGCGAAGCTATTGACGCTTCTCAAACGGGTGTAATTACAAGAACTGTTACTTATACTCTTCCAGCTACAATCAATGCAGTTGATCTAAATTTAGGTGAACTACAATTCTTTGCTTTCTTGCATGAAGGACACAATACTTACACAAACAGTAAAATTATTTCTGCAGCTGAAGTAACTCCAACTTTTACTAACGTGCCAGGTTCTACAGTTTCTGCTCAAAGCATCGTAAACGAAATGAATGTTTGTGTTGGTGAGCAAGTAACGCCAGTGATCAAAGTAAAAAACACAGGAAACACAGTAACTGCTATTTCGTTTTCAACTTCAATTAACGGAGGTGCTCCTCAAACATTTGATTGGACAGGAAGTATTCCTTTCTACGGAACACAAGAAATTACTTTGCCTGCAATGTCATTTACTCCTTTAGCAACAAATAGCGTTGTTGCAACTGTAACAAGTGTAAACGGTGGTGCTGGTGCAATTGGTTCAATTGCTTCTTCTACTAAAGTTATTTATGTTGGGACGATCGCTCCAACAAATGATGTTGTTGTTAAAGTTACAACTGATCAATATGGTTCTGAAACAACATGGCAAATTAAAAATGCTTCTGGAACTGTTGTTGCTTCTGGTGGCCCATATACTGATGCAGCTGCAGCGGGAACTTTCCCTCAACCAGATGTAAACGTAAGTCTTCCTAATGGATGTTATGACCTATTTGTGAATGACGCATACGGAGATGGTTTTGATAGTGGATATGGAAATGGTAAAGTTGAGGTTTATGCCTTCTCTACAGCTGTTTCTAATGTTTTAACCTTTACTACTGGAACCGTTGTGATAGATGCATTCCAGACAAATGCAGTTGCTGGTTTAGAAGATATTGAAAACGCAATCGCAATGAATGTTTATCCAAATCCTGCTTCTGATGCAGTAAACGTTGAATTTACTGGTAATAACGGTAACTATTCTGTTTCTTTATTAGACTTACAAGGACGTGTAATTTACACAACTGTATCTAACAATGTAGTTGGTAATCAAACTATCACTGTTCCTGTATCAACAGTTGCAAGTGGAAGTTACATCGTTAAAGTATCAGGAAACGGCGTTTCTAAAGTACAAAATGTTGTGATCAAATAAGAATTTGATACTTGGGCAAATTAATTTTTGCTTATACATCTTAAGAGGCTATTTTCATTGAAAATAGCCTCTTTTTTGTTATATTTGCCCCTTATTAATTTACTTCATCACACCATGGCGAAAGTTCGCAAACAAGACGCATTAGATTACCACTCTTCAGGAAAACCCGGAAAAATTGAAGTGGTACCAACAAAGCCTTACTCAACTCCAAGAGATCTTTCATTGGCATATTCACCTGGCGTTGCAGAACCATGTCTAAAAATAGCAGAAAATAAAGACGATGTTTATAAATATACCGCCAAAGGAAATTTAGTTGCAGTCATTACAAACGGAACAGCCGTTCTTGGTTTAGGAAACATTGGTCCTTTGGCCTCCAAACCAGTCATGGAAGGAAAAGCTGTTCTATTTAAAATATTTGCTGACATTGATGTTTTTGACATCGAAATTGATGCAAGTGATCCAGAATTATTTATTCAAACTGTAAAAGCAATTGCGCCCACTTTTGGCGGAATAAACTTAGAAGATATCAAAGCGCCTGAAGCTTTTGAGATTGAAAGAAGATTGAAAGAAGAATTGGATATTCCTGTAATGCATGATGATCAGCATGGAACGGCAATCATTTCTTCTGCAGCATTGTTGAATGCCTTGGAATTGGCAAACAAAAATATTAAAGATGTAAAAATCGTTATTTCTGGTGCTGGTGCGGCTGCAATGTCTTGCGCAAAATTATACACGACTTTGGGTGCGAAATATGAAAACATTTTCATGTTCGACAGCAAAGGATTATTGTGCAAAAAAAGAACTGAATTAGAAGCCGAAAAGTTACTTTTTGGTTCACACAATAAGTCAGTTTCATTGGCTGAAGCTTTTGTTGATACTGATGTTTTTCTGGGATTATCAAAAGGAAATATCGTTTCAAAAGAAATGATTGCGAGCATGGCAAACGACCCAATAGTTTTTGCTTTGGCAAATCCAGACCCTGAGATTACGTACAAAGAGGCTATGTCGGTTCGTCAAGATATTATCATGGCAACAGGACGTTCTGACCATCCTAATCAGGTGAACAATGTGCTTGGATTTCCATTTATTTTTCGCGGCGCTTTAGATGTTAGAGCAACAACCATCAACGAAGAAATGAAATTGGCTGCCGTTAAAGCAATTGCAGCCTTGGCAAAAGAAACCATTCCAGAAGAAGTAATTGAAGCTTATGGCGACAAAAACATCTCTTTTGGTCGCGAGCAAATTATTCCAAAACCTTTGGATACGCGCTTGATTTATTACGTCGCTCCAGCAGTAGCAAAAGCCGCCATGGATTCAGGTGTTGCGAAAAATCCAATTTTAGATTGGGATGCTTATGAAAGGGAGCTGAAAAACAGATTGGGATTGGATAATATATTGATTCGAAATCTAACCATCAAAGCGCAAAGTAACCCAAAACGAGTTGTTTTTGCTGAAGCGGATAATTACAAAATTTTAAAAGCTGCGCAATTTGCCAGTGAAGAAGGTATTGCTTACCCAATATTATTAGGTAAAAGACCTAAAATTGAAAGTTTAATCAATGAATATGCGCTTGAATTTTCAGAATTTGAAATTATTGATCCAAAATCTGAAGAAGAAGAAGAAAGAAGAATTCGCTTTGGGAATGTCTTTTTTGAAAACAGAAAACGCAAAGGTTTTACAGAATTTGAATCTATTCAAATCATGCGCGAAAGAAATCATTTTGGTGCGATGATGGTAGAAACAGGCGAAGCAGATGCCATGATTTCTGGATTGACGAGAAATTATAGAGATGTTGTTCGTCCTGCTATTCAAACTGTTGGCACGCAAAAAGATGTCAATGTGATTTCAGGACTATACATTTTAATGACCAAAAGAGGACCTTTGTTTTTGGCTGATACGACCATCAACATGGATCCAACGGCGGAAGAAATAGCAGAAATTACAAACAATGTTGCCAAAACAATTCGCAAATTTAAAGTGATTCCTAAAATCGCTTTATTGAGTTATTCTAATTTTGGCTCTTCGCCAGGAAAAGATGCCGATAAAATGGCGCAAGCGGTTGAAATATTGCATGAAAAATATCCATCGATTTGTGTGGATGGTGAATTGCAAGCGAATTTTGCATTGAACAGCGATTTGATGAATGAGAAATTTGGTTTCTCACATTTGGCAAATAAACAAGTGAATACTTTAATTTTTCCAAACCTTTCTTCAGGAAATATTGCCTATAAATTGTTGCAAGAATTAACTGAATCTGAAACGATTGGGCCTGTTTTAGTTGGATTGAAAAAATCAATTCATGTGGTTCAAATGGGCGCAACAGTGCGAGAAATTATCAACATGGTTAAAGTTGCTGTAGTAGATGCTCAAAACAAATAGTTATTTTTGGTCGTTCGTTCGTCTTTTTAGATATATGAACATCATCTAATCAATACATTAAAAAATGATTACGCACTTAAATGGTAAATTAATAGAGAAAAACCCAACCAATCTCATCATTGAATGCGGTGGAATTGGTTACGAAGTGAAAATTTCTTTAAACACGTTTTCTACGATTTCTTCTGATGAATCTATTTTGATTTATACCCAATTTATTGTGCGCGAGGATGCGCAGCTACTTTACGGTTTTGCAATCAAGGAAGAAAGAGAAATGTTTAACCATTTAATCTCAGTTTCAGGGATTGGTCCAAATACAGCAATGATTATGCTTTCCTCTTTGTCCACAGAAGATATTGCGCAGGCAATTCAAAAAGAAGATGTTAGCACCATACAAAGTATCAAAGGAATTGGTGTCAAAACAGCCCAGCGTGTGATCATTGATTTGAAAGATAAAATGTTAAAATTCAATATTTCAACAGGAAATATTTTCTCTGGGAACAATACTAATCGATTTGATGCGTTAACGGCTTTGGTTTCCCTTGGTTTTGATAAAAAAGCCGCAGACAAAGCTCTAGATAAAGTGAGCACTGGTGACGAAACCGTTGAAAAACTAATCAAAAGCGCACTCAAAATTTTATAAGTTTTGAAAAAAGAGATTTTTATTAATAAATTATTGAACCTCAAAGCATTATTTCTTGCTTTGTCGTGTGTATTTACATTGATGGTTTCTGGGCAAAATAATCCCCCGGATACTTTGCCGTTTCCTATTACCAATAATATTGACCCAACTCAAACAAACACACAAAGCTTTGATTTAGGCGATCCGTCATCTGTGAGTCCGACAATTGTTTATGATCCTAAAACAGGAACATATATTTTCAAAGAAACAATAGGAAAAACTGATTTAAATTATAGAAATCCTTCCATGATGACCTTGGAAGAATATTTAGAATATGAACGTCGCAAGGCGATGCAAGAGAATTGGAAAGAGAAAATTGATGCTGAAACGCAAGCAAAACGTGGTTTTCAACCTTCAATAAAAATCCCAGGAAAAGCTTTTACGAATATTTTTGGCTCAAACGAAATTAGCATCAGACCGCAAGGTTCTATTGAGCTTTCTTTTGGAGTGAATTCTTCCCGTTACGACAATCCAATTTTACCGGTCAAACAAAGGAGAATTACACGTTTCGATTTCCAGCAACAAATTCAATTAAATTTAGTTGGTCAAATTGGTACAAAAATCAAGTTAAACGCCAGTTACAATACCCAAGCTGCATTTGATTTTGACAATATTACCAAACTTGGCTATACTGGTAGTGAAGATCAAATTATGCAAAAACTGGAAGTTGGTAATGTAACACTTCCTTTGAAAACATCTATGATTCAAGGTTCTCAAGTACTTTTCGGGGTTTATTCTCAAATGAAATTTGGAAGATTTACAATCGATGGAATCTTGGCTTCCTCCAAAAGTAAAAGGCAAGAAATCAACATCACGGGAAAAGCGCAAGTGCAACCTTTTGAAATTTCAGCAGATAATTATGAATCAAACAGACACTATTTTATCAACTTAAATTTCCGAGATGAATACGATGAAGCAATGTCAACCATGCCGATTCCAAAATCTGAAATAAATATCACAAGAATGGAAGTTTGGTTGACCAATCGTGTCAACAATACTGAAAATACGCGGAATATTGTGGCTTTTACTGATTTAGGTGAGTCCAAAACAAAAAACATACAAGGAACGCCTGGGTCTGCGACAAACGCCAAGTTTCCTGACAACGAAGCAAATGGATTATATGAATGGGCAGCAGCACAATCGGGAATTAGAGGTTTTTCAATGGCAGTGTCCACATTGTCAGCGCAAGGTGTGTCTCCTGGGCCTTTTGAACAGGCAAAACACTATGAAAAAGTTGAAAATGCCCGAAAATTAACCGACCAAGAGTATTCATACAACGCGCTCTTGGGTTTTATTTCTTTGAATTTACCCTTGAATAACGATGAGGTTTTAGCCGTTGCTTATGAATATACTTACAAAGGTGAAACTTATCAAGTGGGGGAATTTTCTGTCGATGGAATTTCAGGACAAGATGCATTGATTTTAAAATTATTGAAGCCAACTTTGACAAATCCGAAAAACAAAATTTGGGATCTGATGATGAAAAATGTGTATTCAATCGGTGCTTATCAATTGGATAAAACAGGTTTCCGTTTGGATGTTTTGTACAACAATCCTGAAAACAGTTTACTAGTGCCTTTCTTTCCTGCCGAAGGTATCAAAGACAAACAATTGGTCACAGTGCTAGAAATGGACAGGATAAATATGAATGAACAGCCATTTTCAGATGGTTTATTTGATTTTGCGCCAATGACCTTTACTGGAAACCGATCTGAAAGAGGCGGGACTGTGAATCCTAGAAATGGACGTATTTATTTCTCCACCGTAGAGCCTTTTGGTCAGCTATTGAGACAAAAATTATTAGATGCAAATATTCCGGAGGCAATTGTCAATAATACTGCTTACACCGAATTATACGATTCAACTAAAACAGCGGCGCAACAAATTCCTTTGAAAAATAGATTTGTTTTGAAAGGTCAATATCAATCTTCGGTCACTTCTGATATTCCTCTGAATTCATTGAATGTGCCGCAAGGTGCCGTAAGCATCACTGCCGGAGGAATCAAATTGGTGGAAGGCCAAGATTTTACGGTTGATTATAATTTGGGTCGAGTTAAAATATTAAACTCAGGAATTTTAGAATCAAATACACCTTTGAAAATTTCGATTGAAAGTAATTCTGTTTTTGGATTCCAAGCCAAATCTTTGATAGGAACGCACATGAATTATCGTTTTTCAGAAGATTTCAATATCGGCGGAACTTGGATGCGAATGATGGAAAAACCCGTGACTCAAAAGGTTGACATCGGAAGTGAGCCATTCAAAAACAATGTGTTAGGATTAGATATTGCTTTTAAGAAAGAATTGCCATTTTTAACCAAATTGGTTGATTTATTGCCCGTAATTTCTACCAAAGCAAAATCTAGTATTTCATTCACTGGTGAAATTGCCCACTTAATTCCGGGTGTTCCAAAAGCAATTACAAAAGAGGGAATGTCCTACATCGATGATTTTGAAGGCAGCCAAACTACGATTGATTTAAAAAGTGTCAGCGCCTGGAAAATGGCCTCAATTCCGCAAGGACAACCATCTTTGTTTCCTGAAGCAAACGTCAAAAATTTATCCGCTGGATACAGAAGAGCTAAAGTGGCTTGGTACCAAATTGATCAGTTATTTTATTCTGACAATGCCTTGAGGCCAAAGCACATCAGTGACGATCCATCGATGCTGTCAGACAGTAGAATGCGTTTGGTGAAACAAACTGATATTTTTACCAATTCTCAGTTGGCTTATGGAACGGTGCCAATTGTTCAGTTTTTGGATTTGGGATATTATCCTACTGAGCGTGGAATGTATAATTATGATACAACTGCCGCAACAATTGATGCAAATGGAAATTTCACCAATCCTGAAAATCGCTGGGGAGGAATTATGCGCGCCTTGACAACCAACGATTTTGAACAAACAAATATTGAGTTTATCCAATTTTGGATTCTAGATCCTTTCAATCAAGATGCTGAAAGTGTCAATCCAAACGCCCAGCACAATGGAGGAGATCTATATTTTAACATTGGAAATGTTTCAGAAGATGTTTTGCCTGATTCTCGAAAAAGTTTCGAAAACGGATTGCCTCCAACAGCAGGCGACACATCAAATATGGATTCAACACCTTGGGCGAATGTTTCAACACAGCAAGTGGTGGTCAATGCTTTCAACACCGACCCTGAAGCAAGAGCAAACCAAGATGTAGGTTTAGACGGAAGAAAGGATGCTGCTGAAAAATTAGCGTATACTAATTATGTCAATTGGGTGCAAGCAAATTCAAATTTAACTGCGGCTGCGAAAGCAAAAATGATTGCCGATCCCTCAAGCGATAACTATAAATTTTACCGAGATGATGTTTATGACAATGCAAAAGCCAACATCTTGGAACGTTATAAAAAGTACAACTCAACTGAGGGGAATTCATATACTACAAATATGTCCGACACTGCGAACGCCTCGGGATATCCAACACAGGCGACCAATTTACCGGACTTAGAAGATTTAAATCAAGACAACAATATTTCTGAAACAGAAAGCTATTTCCAATACAAAGTCAGTCTTCGTCCAGGTGATACCATCGTGGGACAAAACTTTGTGACAAGTATTCAAACGTTTATTCCTTCTGGAAGTACAAAAAGAGAAAGATGGATTCAGTATAAAATTCCTGTCAGTGAACCTGAAAAAGTGATCAATGGAATCGCAGACTTTCGTTCGATTCGTTTCATGCGCATGTTCTTGAAAGAATTTGATGAGGAAGTAGTCATCCGATTCGCTAAATTGGAATTTATTCGCGGTGAATGGAGAAGATTTAAACAAGATTTGGTTACTCCTGGCGAAGGAATTGTGACCGATCCAAATTTGACAACTTTCAATATCGCAGCAGTAAATTTTGAAGAGAATGCGGAAAGAAATCCAATTAACTATAAACTTCCTCCTACGATAATTAGGGAAGTTGATCCATCGCAAGTACAACAACGCCAGTTGAATGAACAATCTTTGACTTTGGAAGTTTGTAATCTAAAAGATGGTGATGCACGAGCAGCATACAGGAATGTTCAGTTTGATGTGAGAACATACAAAAAATTGAAAATGTTTGTGCACGCGGAGGAAATCACAACAACAAAACCTTTGAATAATGAAGATTTGACTTTGTTTATTCGTTTGGGAACTGATTTCACAGAAAATTATTACGAATATGAAATGCCAATGACAGAAAGTCAATGGTATGATAACAACGATTTATCTATTTGGCCAGAAGCTAATAATGTTGAAATTATTTTTGACGATTTATTGGACGCGAAGAAAAAACGAAATGCCATCACAGGAACCGCAACTTCAACGTTGACAAACAATGTAGAATGGATAATGATTGACCCGCGAAATCCGAAAAGATTGATTAAAGTCAAAGGAAGTCCAAACTTGCAAGGAATTCGTTCGATCATGATTGGAATTCGAAATCCAAGCAAGCAAGCAGAAAATCCTTGGGCTGATGATGGGGAAGCGAAATGTGCCATGATTTGGGTGAATGAGTTGCGCTTGACTGATTTCCAAAATGAAGGCGGCTCGGCTGCTGTTGCCAGAATGCAAGTTCAAGCAGCAGATTTTGCAACCGTTTCCATGTCAGGAAATTACAGTGGCGTAAACTGGGGTACAATCGAAAGTCGTGTGCAAGAAAGACAAAGAAACCAGCAACTGGGATTTGATTTTAATACAAATGTTCAACTGGGACAATTTTTTGGCAAACGTGTGAAATTGGCTCTTCCTTTCTTCTATGGATATTCAGTTGGAGTCATCAATCCTGAGTATGATCCTTTCAATCCGGATATTCGATTAGCAGATTATGACCCAGCAACCAGAAAAGAACGGGCACGATCAGGACAAGATTATACAGAGCGAAAATCTTACAATTTTACCAATGTGCGCAAAGAATTGGGCGCCAATGCAAAACCTCATTTGTGGAATATTTCAAATTTTGCGCTGAGTTATGCCTACACCGAAAATTTACACCGTGATTTTAATTTGGAATACGATAAAACGAAGATTTGGCGCGGTGGAATAACGTATAATTATTCATTCACAGCCAAACCAATTGAGCCATTCAAGAAGATTAAGTTTATGCAAAAATCGAAATGGTGGTCAATCATTCGCGATGCTAATATCTTTTTAACGCCTAAAAATATCGGAATGAATAACGATTTGATTCGAAGCTATAACGAGCGTCAAGTCAAAAACAACTTAACGCCAGGTTATGAATTTGCGCCAGTATTCGTGAAATCATTTACATGGAATCGTTCCTATAATTTCGGTTACGACATTACTAAAAATCTGAAATTTAATTTCAATGCCAATAACCGTTCGCTATTTGATGAAAATCAAGGCAGAATTGATAAAAAATTGGATCCAGAAAATTACCGACATTTCAAAGATACAATTCGTACTCAAATGAAAACTTTGGGTCAAAGCATTGATTATACGCATGACTACGGGTTACAGTACAATGTTCCATTTGATAAAATTCCAGTACTGGATTGGGTAACTGGAAATGCAAAATATAGCGGAACTTACAACTGGCAACGCGCACCACTTGGTCAAAGTGAATATGGAAATATCATTCAAAATAGCCGGGTTTTCAATACCACAGCGCAAATGAATTTCACCACTTTGTATAGTAAATCGAAGTTCTTGCAAAAGATAATTTCTGATGGAAAACCGCAAAGAGCCAAAGCAACTGGCATGAAAAATCCAGATGATGGCGATGCTAAAGCAGACCCAAAACCCGGAGTTGAAAAAGAAGAAGTTTTAGAAGAATTGGTTCCTGACAAGCCAGAAGAAGAAATGACCCCTAAAGAATTGCGCAAATGGGAACGTAAAAAACGCCAATTTGAACGCAAAAAGCGCCGTTTGAAACGCCAAAAAGATAGAGAAGAAAAACAAAAAGACAAAGTGAATCCAGTTTCTGGTTTCCTTGGTCGATTAGTCATGACAGTAAGATCTGTTTCTGGAACGTATGCATTGACAGACGGAACTTTACTGCCAGGTTACAATCAAGGATCGAGTATTTTAGGATTTACAAACGGAAATGAAAGACAAATGGCAGGATTTGTTTTTGGTCAACAACGGTATAACTTGAACGGAAAAGAAAATGGATATGATATTGCAAGAGTGGCAGAATCGAACAATTGGTTGGTTCAAAATAGTGCCTTGAATCGCCAATATACGGTTACTCACACGCAGAATATTTCTGCACGCGCATCATTAGAACCAATCAAGGATTTAAGTGTTGAATTGACAGCCAACAGAAATTATGGTGTGAATTCTGGTGAATTCTTTAGGTGGAACGATGTAAATTTAGCCTATGAAAGTCAAAGTAGAATGGAAACTGCAACCTTGACTTATTCCACAATCTCATTTGGTTCCGCATTTACTAAATTGGGTAAAAACTTTGAATCATCCCTGTTTGACAATATGCGCGCAAACAGAACAGAGATTTCTAAACTGTTGGCTGATAAAAACACAAATTCTGTAGGCGTTGTCAACGGTTATGCAACGGGTTATGGGGGCACACAGCAAGAAGTGGTAATTGGCGCTTTCTTAACAAGTTATACAGATAAAAAAATCAGCGAAGCGAATATTAATCCTGTGAAAAATATGCCTTTGCCAAACTGGAATATCAATTACAATGGATTGACAAAATTCCCTTTCATGAAAAAAATCGTGAAAAATTTTGTTATTCGTCATGGATATAGTTCTTCTGTCACGGTTGGTGGTCTACAAACGAATTTGAAAGCAACGCAAGACGTGAATGGAAACGCAACCGGTTTAGATCAAAACAATAATTTCTTTGTCGCGCGAAATGTTTCAAACATCACTGTTTCTGAAAGATTCTCGCCATTGATTGGCATAGATGCAACTTGGAATGTGAATGGACAAGGTTTGTTAACGAAATTTGAATTGAAAAAAGACCGCAGTGCGAATTTAGCATTGACAAACAATCAAATCACAGAAATTTTAGGCACGGAATGGGTGATTGGTGTTGGCTACAAATTCCCAAAAGTAAAATTGCCAATCAAGTTCAAATCCAAAAATTTAGAAGAGCCGTTGAATATTCGATTTGATTTCTCTTTCAGAGATAATTTAACAGTGATTCGCAAGATTGAAGAGAACACAAATCAAGGAACAGCAGGTCAACGCGTGATTTCAATTAAATCATCTGCAGATTACAATATTGGACAAAATTTGACAATTCAATTGTATTATGATCAAGTAATCAATACGCCCAAAATCGCTTCAAGTTATCCAACAGGAAACACAAGTGCAGGGATTCGTTTCAGATTAAATTTGGCTGGATTGTAATGAAAATAAGGGCAGCGCAAAAAGGCGATGAATTTGGAATTATGCTTTTAATTCAAGCCTTGGCGGAATACGAAAAAGCGCCAAATGAAGTTGTAAATACTGCAGAAGCACTTGGGATTCATTTATTCGAAGAACACATTTGCGAGGCAATCGTAGCGGAAGAAGTTTCAATCATTGACGGCATTGAAACAAATCAAATTGTCGGTTTTGCATTGTGGTACACTTCTTATTCAACCTGGAAAGGTAAATGTTTGTACTTAGAAGATTTCTTCGTTTTGCCCGAATTTAGAACTTCAGGAATCGGCGGAAAATTGTTTGACCAAGTAGTCGCGATCGCCAAAAATTCTGGCGTAAAACGCATGGATTGGCAAGTGTTGGAATGGAACCAATTGGCACTAGACTTTTATCAAAAGAGAAATGCGATTTTAGATTCAGAATGGGTGAATGGAAGGTTATTTTTCTGAAATTAATCTTCTATTTGATATTTCAACTGTAATAATTGTGTTAAAATCAATTGATTCGCACTAAGTGAACTCAATAATTCAGCGCGCATTTTATTCATTTGTAAATTTGACGATGCTTTTTGAATGGCACCCAAATTACTTCTGAAAACAAAACTAGATACCAACTCTAATTCACTGTATTTGCCTTTTGATTTTGAATTTTTCATAATTCGTATTCATTTAAAATGGATCAACTTTCGACAATTCCAAACACTTTCTCCACTTGCTTCTTGGCGTCAAAGTGCAATTTCAAGTAATCAAGTCTGCGAGATTTCTCTTCGGATAAAAGCTCATTTTTGTTTAAAAGCGCTTGAATCAAATCTTCCGCATCGTCAACAATTTCGCAAAACTCACCTAAATCTGTTCCCTCCACCATCAGTGGATTTACTACACAGCGATTTCCTTGAATCAAGGAATTTATCAGCTTTAATTTTACGCCAGTTGATTGAAAAGTGATGAGTAAATTTACTTCAGCAGTTTGAATTAATTCATTCATTTCATCAGATGAAGGATTACTTTTCAGGGTGATAAATGCATGCTTTTTTAATTCAATTTGTAGCCCTTTGCTTGGGTTTTTTCCAGCAACAATAAGCGGCATTTGAATTTGGTTCGGATCCCAACTTTCAATTATCCAACGCAAAGCACTTTCATTTTCTGAAACACTTAAATTGCCGTGAAAAAGCACAAAACCTGCTGATTTTTCACTTTCTGATTCTTGTAAATCACAGCCAACTGCCCAAAAACTTGTTGCAGAATTGATGGCTGAATAATAATTTAAATCTTGCTCATTTAAACAGAAAACTTGGTTTGCGGTAGCCAATATTTTTTCATATTTCTTCAGTTTTTTAGATTCTTTTTTGAAATATGTTTTCTTCAGCGGAGAGCTTGTTGCATAGGCCAGCGCTTCATAATATTGCCACTCAATGTTGTGGATCCGAACCCATTTTTGTCGATTTTCGAATCGTTCGTCGCTCAAAATAGCGGTGGTGTGCAATCCTTCCATCAAAATAGGAAAATCATCTTCCAATAATCGATTTACTAGGTTTTCAGCACGCCTTGTGGCAACGATAAATGGCTCTTTTTTGAAATTGGTCCAAAGTGATTTATTGCGTTTATAATAATGAACTTCATTCGCAATTTCTCGAAAATCGTGGTCGGTACCTCGGCCGTATTCAAAACAATGAAGAATGACATTTACGCCGAAATCTTTCAACGCTTTTGCACGGAAATAGATGTCAATCACGCCTCCATAATCTGGTGGAAACGGAACGTCTAATGCGATGATATGTATGGCTTTGAGATTCATTTTACAGCTGGATAAATTTGTGCTAAAACTTCAGTTTCTTTTTCCCAGTTTTCCTTCAAACTTGCAGCCAAACAATTTGTTTTCCAACGTTCAAGCAGCGAAGGATTGGCTTGAATTTTTTGAATTTCTGAAGCGATATTCTCAGGAGAATGTCCGCTGATAATCATTCCAATTTCATTTTCTAAAACCACTTTTTTGACTTCCACCAAATCAGATGCTAAAATGGGCGTTTGGGTGTGCATGTAATCGAACACTTTGTTGGGAAGCGAAAATCTATAATTGAGATTGGTGTCTTTGTCGAGCGTCAAACCTAAATCTGCGTGATAGGTGTAATTCATCATTTCAGAATAAGGTTTTTTGCCTACGAATTGCACTTTTTCTTCCAAGTGCAGATTTGCAACCATTGACTTCAACGTTGGAATTACATCGCCATCACCAACGAATAATAAAACAGCATTTTCAATTTGTTGCATTGCCAAAACTGCTTCTTCTCCTCCGCGATCAATGTTGATTCCTGCTCCTTGAAAAATGAGAATAAATTGATTCTCAGGAATGCCCAATTCAGCTTTTGATTTCAAATTTAACGCGTTCCACTGCGGAGAAATGTTTCTGACAACCGCTACTTTTGTTCCGTATTTCGCTTCATATCGATTGGCAATAGAGTGATTGACCGTATAAACTTGATTCAATTTTGGAAAAATCCACCCTTCAATTTTCTCCCAAATGGCTTGCACTTTCGGGCGGTTGACCAATTCAGGGACTTCTGTAAAATATTCGTGCGTATCGTAAACCAAAGTCGCACGTTTCAATTTACTGATGAGAAAATTAGGGAGCAAGGTGTCTAAATCATTCGCAACCAAAATTGCCGATTTCCGAAAAAGTAAAAACCAAAACAATCGAATAGAATATCCCGCGTAAAATACCGGACCTTTGTCGAACCATAATTTCATGCGGTGCGTTTTGTAAGGTCGGTCCAGTGGTAAGCTATTTTTGCGCATTCTTCCGACCAATAAAACGGAATAACCTTGTTGCATCAAAAACACACAAACCTTGTGAACACGTTGATCTGTGTACAAATCATTTGTTACGCTGACAATAACTTTAGGCGAATTTTGTGTCATTTAAAGCAGTCAAAAATTGATGTTATTACAAGATATATATCAGAAACAGAACTAAAAGAACAAGAGCAAAAATGAGTGCAAGCGCGTATAACCCAACCACTATAGACGATAAGATTACGCCAGTGCGGGCCATTTTTAATCCTTCTGGCGTATTGTACTTCGCTTTTAATGACTGAATTCCAGCACTCAAAGCAACGATGGAAAGTATCAATCCAATCAGCGAACCTATATAGGGAAGAATTTGTAAAATTAATCCAGCGAGGCCAAAATTTCGGCTCAATTTGCCTTTCTTTTCAGCTTTTAAAGCTTCATCAACAACAGACTGGCTTACAGGCTTTAAAGAATCTTCGTCGTTTTCTAGATTTTTTGTCTTGACTAAAATGATTTGATTTTCATTGTTTTCGGGAGTGCTAGTTTGACCTTCAATTTTAGGTTCAATAGCTTCAACTTTCTCACTTTGCGTTGTAATTTCTTCGTCAATAACTGAAAACGCCAGCTCATTTTCCGCAGTAATTTCCTTTTCGGCGGCGCTTTTTGGGTTAGAATAAACGTAACTTCTTTTTTGTCTTTTGACACCATTACTATATTTCCAATCGGAGCACGAAACCAAGATTGAAACCATCAAAATAAGCGTAAATATTTTTTTCATATCCATTCTATTATGTTGCAAGATAAGAAATAATCGTTTTTTTATTCATTTTATTATGAAAAACGCCATTAATTTACAGTTGAAGGGCAAGAATTATCACTGTATTGTGCTTATTTATAGTTGTTTAACAGCGCCTTTTTCACCTTGGGGGATTTCCAAAATCCAAGTGTAATATCCCACAAAGTGCGAATCGAAAAATCCTTTTTGTTTGTATGATTTCTTTGGAATAAAAAGCCGATTTTCTTCTGGTAAACCTTTCACTGCAGTTTGCGGTGCAACGCCATCTTGCAAGCAGGGAGCATCTTCAAAATCTTGATTCAAATTGCTACCGTATTGCCAAATTTCTTTCCATTCTGAAGGTTTGACGAATCCAGATTTCGCATTTTCGGGCGCTAAAATATAGAAACCGCCGAATTGGATTTTGTTGCGCAATGATTCAATTATACCTATCGAATACGCATATCCCATGCTATGTGCAACGAGGGAAACCGTATCGTTTTCAGAAAATTCGGGTAATTCATTTAAGATTTGCAATAAATTTTTGCCGGCGATTCTTCCATGGTCTTTTCGGTATTTGAAACCTGCTTTGTTGGCACTCATTTTCAATGCGTTTTCCGTATGCGATTTGCGCACAAAATATTTTCTCAAATCAGTATTTTGCATCCAATAGCAAGTGTGTTTTTTAGGATTTGGACAACGTTTTGGGAAACTTTGCGCTATGCGTGTAAAGTTCAAAATACTGCCATAATTAGAAGTGCTCACAGAAAAATGTCCATCGGCATAATACGTTTCAGTGGGATTTATTCGCTGCTGAAAAAGCAAATTGATTTGGTTCCAAGGTTGCCAATAATCGTATCGATCAAAAGGATAAATGTGATTCGATGAATTTTTGTTCTCAAAACCATTATTGATGATGTCTTGAAAATTTTCTTCCAGCGAATGACCCACTGATGTCGGGCGATAACCATTTACAAAAACCAAAATTCTTTTCGCAATGTCTTCTTTTTCGTTGGGTGATTCCAGCTCTTTTCCGTCGTAAGAATAGACTTTTTGCGCTGTCATTTTTTGGTTCAAATCCAAGTAATTGAAAACCATATAATGATTGGTAACGCGCGCAGAATATTCCCAAGCTTCCACTTTTAGCGTGTCAGAATTATACTGAAAACGCATTTTGATTGGCTTTTGATTTTCATCCAGATAAACATTGAAATACAAAACCGGTAAACGTTTCTTTACTTCCCAATGCGCCGATTTTTGGACTAAAATTTCAGCCGATAAAACACTTCCGCGCTTTTTGTGAAAATCAGGATTTGTAAATAATTCTTTCTTCGCTGCTGGCAAGTGCATTCCGTCTAATTCTGGCATCGGACCAGAAATAATGGTAAATCTTTCCAGTATCGCATTTCCCCAAGGCAGAGAGCAATAAACCCCAAATGTGGCCAACAAAAACAAACTCCAAACAACGAATTTTCGGACGATGCCCCAACGCCATTTTCGCTTTTGCCATGCGTTTTTGATTTTTTTTCTCAACCAGAGAAAAAGGCCAAAAAATAGAACTAACCCAAGCACATTGAAAATCGTAATGTAATATCCGCCCCAGCGAAAAAACGGTTTCAAAATACGATATTTCACTTGAAAGCGAGAAATCAAGTAGTTCTTTCTAAATGGTCTTTGTATCGCTTCCAATGGATTTTGATTCGTTAAATCAATCCAACCGTGCGTTTCTTTCCAAAAATAAAAAGCGATTGTTCCATTGTTTGAAGGTACATTTTCATAAACATCAAAACGAGAAAATGTGCGGCTTTCGGAGCGAAGTGCCTCCACTTGCGCAAAAGTGAGTTGCGAGCCACCGAGCGAGTCCATTAAGTTCTCTTTGCGGTTTTCCAGACTATCTAGGGATTTCCAAGCCGGATTTAGCATGCCCATTCCAATCGCTAAAGTGCGCGCAAGCTGAATGGTTAATTTTTTTTCGTTCGCTTGAAATGGTACAAATCCCACTATTTTATTTTTCAGCATGAATCCCAAATTTGATGAATCTGAAAAGCTTGGAATCACGAATAAACAATAGGCTTCTTTGGGTAAATTGGTGTTCAACTCAAAAAATTGATTGCGCAATAATCGCATTTGACCAGAATAAATCTCCAAAGAATCTTGGGATGAAAAAACCGTTTTTTGGGAAAAAATCTTCGTTTTAAAAGGTGGTAAAATCGCTGTTTCAAGTTCTATTCCTGCTTGCATGTAAATTTTATTCAACTCATTTTGGTAGTAAAATGAATCGTTTGCGAGTGAAACCAGCGGCACGATGAATACTTTTTGTTTGACGGTTGGCAGTTGCACGCTCAACCATTTGTCAATCAGAACAGCTTTATTGTAAAAACTGTAGAAATGCTTTTCCAATTCAAAGCGCATTGAAAACTGAAAAGTGGAATCATTCAACCAACGCAAAGCGATTTCTTTTTTCCCGTCCCAACATTTCCAATTTCGGGCGTTATATTTTGCTTTAGATCTTACAACTACCTCCAGTTTTAGTGTTTGCTTTTCAGCCGAGGTAAAAACCGACAATGATTTTTTAAGTTTTCCTGCTTGAAAAGTTGGATTTATTGTTTGATTCGCAATTGCATTTCCTTCAAAAAATTGAATCGATTTAGTTGGTTTGGGAATAATTTTAAACTGTATTTGAGCGCTAAGTTGCAAAGAAAACAACAAGCCCATCAAACAGATTATATTTTGCAAACGCAACATAAAACAAAAGTACACTTAGTTGTCGGAAATTCGAGGTATTTATCTAGCTCCTGCATCTCAAAATAATTTTTCTCATTATACAAGAAGTTTGAGAAATAAAATTAAATTTGAACTTTAATTTGAACTTTATGAAAAAAATCTTTTTACTCTTGGTATCTGTCATTGCTTTTTCTGCAAATTATGCGCAGTCACCTGCCGTTTCTTCTTGGTTAATCAATACGACTCAAGTAACGGGTAAGCATTATTTGGCAGGTAATCCTACGCCAATTATTGATACAACTTTAGCCAATGTATCAATGGTACAATTTTCTTCAAATTGGGTATATGCTACCACGCAAGGGATTCCAGCCTATATTACGGGTCCTTTTACAGCAAATCCAAATACTGTTATTACTCCCACTAGTACAATTTATCAAATTCCGTTAAATCCTGTCAAGAATAGTGGTGTTTTAACGAATACAGGTGCTGGAAATATTGGTGTATTTAAAAATGGTGTTGGCCTATTTAGTTATGGAGATGGTTTTTCATATAATCCAGCTACAAATACTGATGCTCCTGCCCCAAATGGCGTTTGGAGAAGGGATGCGGTAAAAGCTGAAATCAATGGTTTTGATTGTTCAAAAGCACATCCCGCAGCCCAGGGAAATTATCACCACCATCAAAATCCTAGCGCTTTTAATTTAGATTTGGCAGTGCTTTCAACGATTTGTAACTTATATACTTCAGACGGTTTATACGTAATTAACCCAACGGAGCATTCTCCAATTCTTGGTTTTGCATACGATGGATTCCCAATATACGGTGCTTATGGCTACGCTGATACGATGGGCGGCGGCGGCATAGTGCGCATGAAATCAAGTTACAGTTTGAGAAACATTTCAGTTAGAACGAATTACGCCAATGGAACAGATGTTGTTGATGGCCCACCAGTTAGCACAACATTCCCATTAGGATGGTACCGCGAAGATTATGAATATATTGCTCATCCATTAGACATGAGTTATTTGGACGAGCACAATGGCAGGTTTTGCGTAACACCAGAATATCCAAATGGCACCTATTGCTATTTTACCACTGTAGATGAAAATCACAATTCATATTATCCTTATTCAGTTGGGCCAACATATTATGGTGTGAAAACAGGAGGAAAAGTGACTGCAATCACAGAAGCAACTGAAGTCTATGTGCCACAAGAGCAAGCAATGCTTGAAGAGATGAAAAACATAGAAATTAAGATTTTTCCAAATCCGAGTCAAGATATTATTGCAATTCAGGCGGAAGAATTGCTCATGTTAGATATGCAAGCAGAACTTATTGATGCGTCAGGAAAAATTGTACAGTCAAAATCATTTTCGCAAGGAACATCGATTTGTTTCTTTGATACAACTATTCTCTACGATGGAATTTATACGATTAGAATTTATAATTCAGTTGAGAGTAGAACTTTTAAAGTCGTTCTGCAATAATCGCAGAATTCAAATTGTAGGAATGGGTTTTTTCTGACGGAGAAGAATTGAACGATACATTTTGATTGTTAAAATCAACCTTGTTTTTTCACGTATTTGGTCAAAATGACAATTGTTTGTCCTTCGACTTTACCTTCGATTTGTTCAGTATTGTCATGAACCAAGCGAATCGTTCTTACCGCTGTTCCAATTTTTGCATTTAAGCTAGAGCCTTTCACGTCCAGATCTTTGATCAAAGTCACCGTGTCACCTTGTTGTAAAATCACGCCGTTGCAATCTCTGTGAAATTCTTCATTTCCGTCTGAATGTTGGTCGCCAGAAGCTTCAGCCCAAGCCAGAACTTCGGCCTCTAAATACAACATATCTAAATTGTCAACCGCCCAAGATTCTTGTTTCAATCGGTTCAATAATCTCCAGGAAACAACTTGTACGGCAGGGAATTCGCTCCACATCGATTCGCCCAAGCATTGCCAATGTTTGGTATCTAATTCGGCTTTTTTCTCAATTTGAGTGATGCAATTTTCACATGCATAAATCGCTTCTTCCGCAAATTTTCCAGTAGAAAAAGGCACGTAGAAAAGTTGTAAATTTTCAGTTGATTTGCACAATTCACATTCGTTTTTGCCTCTTTCTTTTAATTGATTAATTGATTTCATTTTGCTAATTTAATGCTGATTTATGGCAATTATAACGCCATGACGTGCAAAGATTTGCTGGGCGAATGTAGGGTTTTTTGGTGGTTTTTTTAACTCAACAAAGCGATTCAAAACAGTTCTTTCACATTTGTGGTAAACAATTTCACCGCAATTGCGAGCAAAATAATCCCAAAAACCTTTTTCAAAATCGCAATTCCACCAACACCGAGAAGGACTTCGATTCTTCTGGTGAGCTTTAAGACGATAAAAACCAACATAATATTGATGATTATTGCAGTTACAATATTAATAGCCGCAAATTCAGCGCGCAATGAAATAATCGTTGTCATACTTCCAGCTCCTGCAATAATAGGAAACGCCAAAGGCACAATGCTTGCTGTTTTTCCTGTGGTATTGTCTCTGAAAAGTCGCACGCCCAAAATCATTTCCAAACTCATGGCAAATAAGATCAATGAACCTGCAACAGCAAATGCTTCCACGTTGACTCCAAAAAGGCTCAAAATACTTTCTCCCAAAATCAAGAAACCGATTAAAATTGCCAAAGAAACCAAACTTGTGTTTAAGGCATGAATTTCCCCTGTTTGCTCTTTGATTTTCAAAATAATGGGAATAGAACCAATGATATCAATCACGGCAAAAAGCACCATTACAGCTTTAAAAATCTCTGCGGTATTAAAAGATGTAAAAAAATCAAACATTTCTTGCTTTTAAAATTGTTTCTTCAATCACCATTGGAAAATAGGTTTTTTCTAAATCTTGTACTTTTTGTTGAATGGTTTCTACTGTTTCGTTTTCAGCAAGGTCACAATGAAATTGAGCGATTTTTTCTCCCGCATCAAAATCTTCATTGACCAAATGAATAGTAATTCCTGTTTCTTTTTCTCCGCTCAACAGCACCGCCTCATGCACGTGTTTTCCATACATGCCAGCACCGCCAAACTTTGGCAATAATGCGGGATGAATATTGAAAATATGGTGAGGAAAATGCGCAATCAACCCAGCCGGAATTTTGCGTAAATAACCCGCTAATACGATAAAATCAATTTGTTGAGAAACACAATATTGCGCGATAAAATCTCCATTTTCCACTTCCGCATTGCTAAAAGAAACTGTTTTTACCCCTAATTTTTGAGCATCCTCCAATACTTTTGCGTCGCCTTTATTGGACAAAATAAATTGCACATGAATTTCGGTATGCCCCTCGAAATGGTGAATCAAATTCAGCGCATTGCTTCCTTGTCCAGAAGCAAAAATGGCGATGTTTGCTTTTAACATGTGGCAAAGGTAGTGAATTGATTTTTGACAATAGGTTGGAAGATTTTATGATGTTAGGATTTTATGATATTAAGATTTTCAATTTTCTTGAGATTTTGAGACAATCTAAAGTTGCGCAGCAAAGAGAAAATTCAGTCTTAAAGTTTCGCAGCAACGCCTCCTAATATCTTAATGTCTTGCAGCGAATCAGTTCTTTTTTTGACAATAGATTTTAAGATGTTAGGATTTTAAGACATTAAGATTTTCAATTTTCTTGAGATTTTGAGACAATCTAAAGTTGCGAAGCAAAGAGAAAATTCAG